>Ga0224496_10000133_pt1 | contig 54327 bp, 50 predicted proteins | sample SF_Jul11_sed_USG_2_FD_168127 | JGI IMG/M metagenome (GOLD analysis project Ga0224496, IMG submission 168127) | Sediment microbial communities from San Francisco Bay, California, United States - SF_Jul11_sed_USGS_8_1 | ecosystem: Environmental > Aquatic > Marine > Sediment | place: USA...
GTTCATAAGTCTTTGAGTGACAAAACCGGCGAGGAAATCGCCCGGCTGGTCGCTAAGACGGCATTTGATCATAAAGCTGAAGACCTGGTCGTTCTCGACGTCCGCGGGCTTGCATCCTTCACCGATTATTTTGTGATCATGAGCGGGCGCTCCACCCGGCATGTCCAGGGTTTGGCCGAAGCGGTGGACACTGCCCTGCGTAATAAAAAAATCAAAAGCACCACCAGCGAAGGCCTCACCGAGGGCCATTGGGTGCTGCTTGATTTTAACGATGTCGTGGTCCACATCTTCTACAGTGAAACCAGATCGTTTTATGATCTGGAAGGGCTCTGGCACGATGCCCCCCGGGTCGATGTTTCCGCGGACGAGGGTAAATCTTAAGATATTGCAAGACACAATGGGATTAACATGAGTGAGGTTACACCTGTCCTGCTGGCTATTCTCGATGGCTGGGGAATCGGCGAGAAAAATGAGGTCAATGCCGTGCATCTGGCCGATACCCCCAATATGGATCAGTGGCAGCGGGAATGCCCCTTTACTACCCTAATCGCCCATAACGGGGCGGTGGGCTTGCCTGAAGGGCAGATGGGCAACTCCGAGGTCGGCCATCTCAATATCGGGGCGGGCCGCATCGTTTATCAGGACTTTACCAGGATCAACAAGTCGATTGTTGACCGGGATTTTTTTGACAATGAGGCGCTGGGCTCGGTCATGGATCGGGTTGCTGAGCAGGGCCGAGCCCTGCATCTGCTGGGGCTGCTCTCGGACGGCGGGGTGCACAGTCACCTCAACCACCTCACCGCCCTGCTTGAGATGGCCAAGCAGAAGGGCCTGCGCCGGGTTTTTATCCACGCCTTCATGGATGGCCGCGATACGCCGCCCACCAGCGGCGCCGGTTATATGGCCGAGCTGGAAGCGGCCATCGCCCGAATCGGCGTCGGCCGGGTGGCCACGGTCTGCGGCCGCTACTATGCCATGGACCGTGACAACCGCTGGGATCGGGTTGAGCTGGCCTGGCAGGCCCTGGTTGACGGCAAGGGCGTTGCGGCCGCTTCCGGCCCGGCCGCGGTGCAGGCTGCCTACGACCGGACTGAGAACGACGAGTTCATCCTGCCCACGGTTATCATGGATAACGGCAAGCCGCTGGCCAAGGTGGCGGCGGGGGACTCGATCATCTTTTTTAATTTTCGGGCCGACCGGGCCCGGCAGTTGACCCATGCCTTTGTTGATGAGGTCTTTACCGGCTTTTCCCAACAGGTTCGCCCCCGGCTCACCGATTATCTCACCTTTACCGTTTACGAGAAGGATTTTGATCTGCCCGTGGCCTTCCCCCCCTTTTCCCTGAGCCGCATTCTGGGCGAAGAGGTGAGCCGGGCCGGGCTGAGGCAGCTGCGCATCGCGGAAACGGAAAAATACGCCCATGTGACCTATTTCTTTAACGGCGGTCGCGAGCAGCCCTTTGCCCTTGAGGACCGGGCCTTGATCCCCTCGCCCAAGGAGGTGGCCACCTATGATCTCAAGCCGGAGATGAGCGCCCATCAAGTCACCGACGAGCTGCTGGCCCGGCTGGCGGACAACCCCTACAGCCTGGTGATCCTCAACTTTGCCAACGGCGATATGGTGGGGCACAGCGGTATTCTGCCGGCGGCGATCAAGGCCTGCGCCACGGTTGATCAATGCATCGGCAGGGTGGTCGCCCGCTTTACCGAGCTGGGCGGGGTGGTGCTGGTCACCGCCGACCACGGCAATGCCGAGGTCATGGCTGATCTGCTTACCGGCGAGCCGATAACTGCCCATTCCTCCAATCCGGTGCCCCTGATCATGATCGGCAAGCAGGGCGACTTCGCCCTGGCCGACGGCGGCACCTTGACCAATATCGCGCCGACCATCCTCGAATTGATGGGGTTGCCCATCCCCGCGGAAATGGAGAGCAGCAGTCTGTTGCTTAAAAACTAGGATAACTTATTCGTGCCCTTGGCCCGAATTGAACGATAAGTATCAGCATAAGGAAGTAACTCCATGAAATATATCAGTACCCGGGGCGGGATCGCGCCCATTTCTTTTAAAGAGGCGGTGATGATGGGGCTGGCCGTTGACGGCGGCCTGCTGCTGCCCGAATCAATCGAGGCGGCCACCGAGGAGCAGATCGAATCCTGGCGCGGCCTGAGTTATCAGGAGCTGGCCTTTGCGGTGCTCAGCCGTTTTATCGATGATATCCCCGCCGCTGATCTGCGTGAGTTGATCAACCGCTCTTACGCCACCTTTACCTCTCCGGCCGTGACTCCCATCGTCAAAAAGGGCGACTGCCATATCATGGAGCTGTTCCATGGGCCGACCCTGGCCTTCAAGGATGTGGCCCTGCAGTTTTTGGGCAACGTTTTCGAGTATCTCTTAAAGGAATCCGGCGGCCACATGAACATCCTGGGCGCCACCTCCGGGGATACCGGCAGCGCCGCGATCTACGGGGTGCGGGGCAAGGAGCGGATCAACATCTTTATCCTCCATCCCCACAAGCGGGTCAGCCCGATCCAGGAACTGCAGATGACCTCGGTTACCGATGCCAATGTCTTCAACCTGGCGATCAAGGGCACCTTTGACGACGGCCAGGCCATCGTCAAGGCCATCTTCAATGATATCCCCTTTAAAGACAAGCATCAGCTCGGGGCGGTCAACTCCATCAACTGGGCCCGGATCGTGGCCCAGGTGGTCTACTATATCTACGGCGCCCTCAAGGTCACGGCGGAGGAGGGGGTTGATCAGGTTGATTTCTCGGTGCCCACCGGCAATTTCGGCGATATCTTCGCCGGGTTCGTGGCCCGCAGGATCCTGCCCGGCCGGATCCGCAACCTGGTGCTGGCCACCAACGAGAACAACCTGCTCACCCGTTTTGTCTTGAACGGCGATTATTCGGTGGGGTCGGTGGTGTCGACGGTCAGCCCCTCCATGGATATCCAGGTGGCCAGCAATTTTGAGCGCTACCTCTATTACCTCAACGGCGAGGATGCGGCGCGCACCAGAAAAGAGATGGAGCAGTTTGCCCAAAGCGGGTCCCTGCATTTCGACGACGCGGCCCAGGAGCGGGTCCGTCATGACTTTGCCTCCCGCAGCGTGAACGAGGAAGAGACCATTGCCATTATTCGCGATTTTTATGCGGCCTATGGCTATGTGCTCGATCCCCATACGGCGGTCGGGGTCAGGGCCGGTCTTGCTGCGCGGCAGAGCGGGGTGCCCATGATCTGTCTCTCCACCGCCCATCCGGCCAAGTTCGGCGAGGCGGTGCACCGGGCTATCGGCCAGGATCCCGAGATGCCGGTGAGTCTGGCCGCCCTGGCCGACCAACAAACCCGTTGTGAGGTGGTGGCGGCCGAGGTTGAGGCGATTAAAGCCTTTGTTGATGCCCATGCCCTGTAGAAGTTTGTTCGCGACCGAGGGTCATAATCGTTAAGGCCCGGTCAGAAACGTTTTGCATTGGAGTCAGGAAGCAGTTGGTAAAAGCAAATTATTCTCAGATTCTTAAAAATATCGACCTGTTTCATTGTTTTTCCGACGAGGAATTAATCTCCTTTTCCGAAGAGGTCAGCGAGGTTCGGCTGGCGGCCGGCCAGATATTGTTTCAGGAAGGTGATCCCGGCAAGGAAATGTATATCGTCCTGCATGGGCTGCTTAAGGTTTTTTGCGGAAAACGGGTGATCGATATGATCAAGCCCGGTAATTACCTGGGCGAGATGGCTATTATTGAAGATCAGCCCCGTTCGGCCAGTGTCGAGGCGTTGACCGATACCCGATTGCTCATGGTTCCCCATGGCGTTTTTTATGAATATTTTTCCAGGCAGCCCCAGTCCCTGGTGACCATGATGAAAACCTTGAGCAACCGGATTCGACGGGACAATGAGATCCAGCGTCATGAATTCGAGCAGGTTAATATCCTGGTTCATGACATGAAGAATCTGCTGACCCCTTTTTTCCTGCTGGAGATGCTTGAGCGGCAGAGGCCCGAGCTTGCCGGCAACAAGTATCTCAATTGCATGGTTCAAGCCCGGGCCAACCTGCTGACCCTTATGGATCGAGCCCTGTCCAGCGCCCGCCGGTTGCAGGCCACTTCGCCCATCGTTACCGGGTCGCTTCCGGGGCTGGTTGCGGAGTTGCTGGAGTCGGAATGCCAGGTGCATCCGGATATCGGCGGTCGCGGGATCAGGGTGGAACTTCGGGGGGATATGCCCGAGTTGCCATTTTCCGTGCTGGGGATGAGGCGGGTTCTTTCCAATCTGCTGGTTAACGCCGCCCAGGCCAGTGCGGAAGATTCCACGATTATGGTTGAACTGGGCCGGGACGAGGATATGGGCGTGGTCAGGATTATCGATCAGGGCCAAGGCATGGCTGCCGAGGTGCAGAAGAAGATTTTTCATTCCCATATCACCACCAAGGATTACGGCAACGGTCTGGGCCTTGTTTCCTGCAAACAGATTGTTGAGGAGATTCATTCAGGCAGGCTTTTTTTTGAATCGGCGCCCGGTAAGGGGACGACCTTCACCATTTGTCTGCCCCTGTCCCGCGACAAGATTTGATTGCCGGCGGCTCACTGCTTTTTAGTTACGGATTTTGAGGATGATGATCAGGGCATGAAGGTATATAAAGATAAGGTTGACGAGGCGGTTGAGTTTCTGCGGCAACGGACGGCATTTGCGCCGGAAATAATTCTGGTGCTCGGCACCGGCCTTAGCGGGCTGGGGGAAAAAATAGAGGCGGAGGTGGTGCTGCCCTATGAGGATATTCCCAACTTTCCCCATTCCACCGTGACCAGCCATGCCGGCAATCTTATTCTCGGCATATTATGCGGAAAAAGGGTGGCGGTGCTCCAGGGCCGGTTCCATTATTACGAGGGTTACTCCAGCCGGGAAATCACCTTTCCGATCAGGGTGCTCGCCCTGCTCGGGGCTAAAACCATCATCGTCTCCAATGCGGCCGGCGGCCTTAATCCCGCCTATGCCCCCGGCACCCTGATGGTGTTTGAGGACCATCTCAATTTTATCCCCGATAATCCGTTGCGCGGCCCCAATATCGAGGAGTGGGGCCCGAGATTCCCCGATTTTTCACAAACCTATGACCGGCAAATGATCGAGCTCACCATGGCCTGCGCGGCCCGTCTCAAGCTGGCCCATGTGGAGCGCGGGGTTTATGTCGCCATTCCCGGCCCCAGCCTGGAGACCCCGGCGGAAACCCGTTATCTGCGCAGCTGCGGCGCCGATGCGGTGGGGATGTCCACCGTGCCCGAGGTGATCGTCGCGGTCCATGCCGGACTCAAGGTCCTGGGTATTTCCGTGGTTTCCAATGTGAATGATCCCGATAACTTCAAGCCCATTATCCTTGAAGAGATCATCGCGGAAACGAAAAAGGCCGAGGCCCGTTTTTTAAGCCTGCTCTTGGAAGTGTTACCGGCCATTTAAAGGAGGAAGAGGGAGATTATGACTGTTGCTGCATCTGCCGATGTGAATCTTGTGGTCTGTGGCCTGGTTTATACCCGGGATAAAGAGAACAGCGTGATCGAGGATGGGGCGGTGGCCATCGCCGGCGATATGATTGTCGAGGTGGGCAGCAGGGAACAAGTGCTGGGCCGCTACCCTCGGGCGCAAGCGATTATCGAAGAGCACGGCCTGATCATGCCCGGCCTGGTCAACACCCACACCCATGCGGCCATGGCCTGTTTCCGGGGGCTGGCCGACGACCTGCCGCTGATGACCTGGCTCCAGCACTATATCTTCCCCATTGAGGCCAATCTCACCGCGGAGATCGTCTATCACTCCTCCCTGCTCTCCATGGCCGAGATGATCAAGTCCGGCACCACCAGTTTCTGCGATATGTATCTCTTTGCCAAGGAGGTGGCCCGGGCCACCTCGGACAGCGGCATGCGGGGCTGGCTCGGCGAGGTGCTCTATGATTTTGATTCCCCCAACTATGGCGGGCTGGAAAGCGGCTTCAACTATGTCGAGGAGATGTTTGCTCAATATGAAAAGCATCCCCTGGTCACCATCACCGTTGACCCCCACTCGGTTTATACCTGTTCGCCCGCCTTGCTGCAGCGCCTAAAGGAGGTGGCCGAAAGGCGTAATGCCCCCTATGTGATTCATCTGTCGGAAACCAAGGACGAGGTTGCCGGTTGCCTGAAGCTGCATGGCAACACCCCGGTCAAGCATCTGCAGGCCTTGGGCTTGCTTGATGAGCAGGTGATCGCCGCCCATGGGGTGGTTTTGACCGAAGAGGAGATCGAGCTGCTCTCGGTTTGCCGGGTCAAGGTTGCCCATTGTCCGGAGAGCAATATGAAACTGGCCTCGGGGGTTGCGCCGATCCCTCAGCTCCTTGCGGCCGGGGTCACGGTGGGCCTGGGCACCGACGGTTGCGCCAGCAACAATGACGTTGATATGTTCGGCGAAATGGACACCGCCGCCAAACTGCATAAGGTGAACACCCTTGATCCCACCGTGATGAGCGCCGAGACCACCCTGGGGCTGGCGACCAGGGGCGGGGCCGAACTGCTGGGGGCCGAGGGCGAGATCGGCAGTATTGAGCCCGGCAAAAAGGCGGATATCATTGTTCTTGATCTCAACCAGCCCCATCTTACCCCGATGTACCATATTCCGTCGCACCTGGTTTACGCCGCCAGGGGGGCGGATGTTATCCACTCCATCATCAATGGCCGGTTGGTGATGCGCAACCGCCGGTTGCTGACCATTGACGAGGCGGCGATTCTTGCAACCATGAACGAAATCGGCCGGGATATCAGGAAGAAGCTCGGCAAGGATTAGCCGGCAGAGGGGTGGTGCAATCAGTTTCTTAAAGGGCAGACATCCGCGGGGATGATCTCAAGTCTCTCCAGCTTGTCGATGGAGTATGATTTGCCGGCCAGCAGATCAACGTGATCTATTTCCGCCATGATCTCGGTGTTGGCGATACTCGGCAACGCGTTGAGGGTGTCGGCGTCAATAGGCAGATGGGCCTTGGAGATGGCGGCAAAGTCATTGCCGTATGCCCTGAAGATCAGAGCGTCGGGAAAGACCTCGGGCAGCTCGGCGGCAAACTCCTTCAACAGCAGGTTGCCCTGGGCCCAGCCCAGACGTTTGTTGTATTCCGGCACATTGAGCAGGTGGATGATGTGCAGACATTTGTTCTGGTTGAGATCAAGGTTGTTCAGGATGATTTTCAGGTAATCCTCGTTATAAAAGCCGGTCAGTTTGTCGTTGAAGAAGTAGGAAAAACGTTTTTTCTCCAGATCGGTTGACGGTAGCTGGTTGATGGTGGTGGAGATTTTGATGTCGGCCAAGACCTTGAGCGCGGCGTTGACGATCTCGGGATGAAACTGGCTGCCGCTGTATGTCTTAAGTTCTTCCAGGGCGGCGGGGATCTCTTGTCTGGCCTTGTAGATTCGATTGGTGGTCATGGCGTCAAAGGCGTCGCCCACCGCGATGATTCTTGAAAGCAGGGGGATTTCTTCTCCCTTCAGGCCGTCCGGATAGCCGCTGCCGTCATGTTTTTCGTGGTGGTGGCGGATGATGACGGCTAATTCCTTGTACATCTCGATCTTCGATAGCATCTCAAACCCGGCCGAGGCATGGAGTTTGATCAGGTCATAGTCAAGTTTGGTCAGTTTGCCGGGTTTGAGCAACACGGAATCCGGGGTGGCAATCTTGCCGATGTCATGCAGGGTGGCGGCCTTGTACAATTTTTCCGTTCCCCCCTTGTCCACCCCCATTTCATTGGCGATCAGTTCGCAATAATGGGCCACCCGCTCGGTGTGGCCGGCGGTATAAGTATCCCGCTGCTCGATCATATCGACAAAGGAATAGATCGTCTCTTCATAGTTGGCGGTCCGTTCCGCGGTAAGGGCGGCCACCGCCTCTTTTTGCCGGAATGAATCAATGGCAAACCCGATGTCGCCGGCCAGTTCGTCCAGCATCTCGATCTCTTCCGGCTCAAAGCCCTCCATTCGCCAGGTGTAAATGGTGAGGGCGCCAAGGGGGGCGCCGGCTTGACTCGCCCGCAGGGGCAGGCTGATCACCGAGTGAAAGCCTTTGACCTCGCCGGGGTTGCGCCAGGGGGTGGGGTCGGGTTTTTTAGGGTCGTGTTTGCTGATTATTGTTTTGTTATCCCTGATGCATTGGGCGGTCTGGCTCTTGGCAAACGGCTCGTCATGGTTAACCAAGGCATAGGGCGGATCGGCCAGGTATTTTGAGGCATTGTCCGATGAATAAACGGTTTGGATCTTGTCCGCTTCCAACAGCCCTATCCAGCAGAAGCCATAATGGCCGTGCTGGATGAAGCGGGCGCATGATTTTTCGACTAGGGTTAAGACGTTGGGGGTGGTGATCAACAGTTTGTTGATATGGGCAACCGTGCCGAGGATTTCCCGGAGGTACATTTCCTGGTCGAGAAGAAGTTTGATTTTGTCGGTGCGTTGGGCCACCTGAATCTCAAGGGTTTTGTTGAAGTTTTCCACCTTTTCCTTATCCTTTTTCACCTTTTCGGTGAGCAAGCCCACCGGCACGGTAATGAAAAAGAAAAAGCCGATCCTCACGGCCAGGTCGGTCCAAGCCACCTGGTTAAGGAGATGACTGATGCTCAGCAGGTAACAGGCGGTGGATAACAGGGCGACCCCCAGTCCGAAATAGAGGCCGAAATAGATGGTGTGCAGGCTGATCAGCAGGTAGAAGCCGAGGAAAAAGCTGCCGGCAAAGCTTGTTTCGGTATGGATCAGGTTCGAGAGGAAAGCGGCGTCAAGGAAAAGGGAAACCAGATAAATCTTTTTGATCAGGCCGGGTTTGAAAAAAATTATCAGGTAACAAAGCAGGCTGTAGCTTAGAAAAAAGATCAGCGCGGTAATCAGGATCTCTTTTTCCCGCACGGCCAGCGGGGCGACCAGCAGCCAGGTGATGCCGGCGGCCAGGCTGAAGACGCGTAACAGGAGAAAGGTGAGGTCAACCTCACTGGTTGATTTGTTAACCGTTTTCCACTGCTCCCCCAAAGATAACATGACTATCCCCAAATTCTGACAAAGACAGTTTCCATCCCCTGGCCCAACATTACTTCTTTGTTGGCCGGCTCGTCAACCCTTATGCAGAATCGGCAAGGGCAACGGTGAGGGCCTGGCCAGGCGGGGGCGAAATTCTGATGGGTATATTTACCTGAATTTATTGGGGATTATTTTTTTGCCGACCAGGACCGCCAGGTAGGTCAGGCCGGCAATGATGATAATGGTGGGCCCGGCTGGCAGATCAAGGGTATAGCTTGAGGCCAGGCCAGTGCTGATGAAGAACATGCAGAAGCCGGTGGCGGTGATCATCATCTGCCAGAGGCCTTTGGCGAAATTGCCGGCCACGGCCGCCGGCAATGTGAGAAGGGCGATAACCATGACAATGCCCACGATCCGCACCAGCAGGACCACGGTAAGGGCGGTCAGGCAGAGCAGCAGCAGATAATAAAAATCGGTCCGGATGCCCCGCAGCCTGGCATACTCCTCGTCAAAGCAGACCGCCAGGAATTTATGGTAAAAAACGGCGGCGATGGTCACCACCGCGGCGTCGAGGCCAATCACCAGCCAGAGGTCTGTTTTGGCGATCAAGAGAATATTGCCGAACAGATAGCTCATCGGCTCGATATAGCCCGGCGTTTTGGCGATAAAGAGCAGGCCCACGGCCATGCCGATCGCCCAGAGGGCGCCGATCACCGTATCTTCGCGCTGGTTGGCGTGCAGGCTGACCAGGCCGATGATAATGGCGGCCAGCAGGCCGGCGATAATGGCGCCGGATAATGGGCCGAACCAGGTAACCGCCATTTTGGCCTGCAGGTAAAGCCCGGCGCCGATGCCGCCGAGCACGCAGTGGGCAATGGCCCCGGCTATATAGGAGATCCGGCGGGCCACCACATAGGTGCCGATGATGCCGAAGGCCACGCTGGCCAGCAGCCCGGTGAAAAAGGCGTAGCGAAAAAAGGGAATGGTCGGATCGGACAGGGCGTTAAGAAATTCCATGGCGGCAGTGGCCCTCCCCGGAGCAGCGGTGATCGTGGCGGATCATGCGGATGTCGCCGCCGTACATGTTGCGGATCAGCTCGCCGGTCAGTTCGCTGGTCGGATGGATGACCACCTGGCGATTGACGCAGGCAATGGTTTTAAAAAAGCTCGAGGCAAAACCGATGTCATGGGTGACCAGCAGCACGGTCATCCGCTGGTTGAGTTTTTCCAATACTTCGAAAAGATGGGCCTCGGAGGTGGCGTCGATATTGGCGGTCGGCTCATCCAGGATGAGCAGCTCGCCGGATGCGGCCAGGGCGCGGGCGATCAAGACCCTTTGTCGCTGGCCGCCGGAGATCTCGGCAAAAAGTTTGTGGCTGATCTCGGTCAAGGCCATTTCCGCCAAAGCGGCCATGGCCGCCTCTTTGTCCTCTTTGCCATAGGGGCCGCCGAAATGACGGTCCAGCCGGCCCATGAGCACCACATCGCGGACCGTGACCGGAAATTGCGGGTCGTACTGGGTGTACTGGGGCACATAGCCCACCCGCAGGCAGGCCTCCTCCGGCGGCAGGCCGAAGAGGCGGATTTCGCCGCGGTCCGGCTTGAGCAGGCCGAGAAGCAGTTTCAGCAGGGTGGTCTTGCCGCCGCCGTTGGGGCCGACAATGCAGAGGGAGTCGCGGTCCTTGATCTCGAGGTTTACGTTTTCCAAGATGGCGGTGCCGTTCTGGGAAAAGTCCATGTTCCTGATGGTCGCCACGGTCTTGGTGTTATAATTTTCCATGTTTTTTTGCCTCTTGGACTCCTGGCCTTTACCGGTGGCCCAGTGCCTGTTCAATGGCATCGGCGATTTGCTTAAGGTTGGCCAAGACATCCCCGGCCAGCGGATCCATGGGCGTGACTACGCCGTTGATCGCCCGGGCAATTGTGGCGGCGCTGCTTTTGTCAAACTGGGGCTGGGTGAAGATGATTTTTACGCCGTCGGCCCGGGCCTGGCTGATCAGCGCGGCCAGTTGCCTGGGGCTGGGCGATTTACCGCCGGTCTCCACCGCCTGCTGTTTCAGGCCGTAGGTTGCGGCAAAATAGCCGAAGGCGGGATGGAAGACATAGAAAGAGCGGCCTTTGAAAGGGGCGAGTTGTCGCTTTAGCCGGTCATGGAGGGTATTGATCTCGGTAATAAGGCGGCTGAGGTTGGCGTCATAGTCCGCTTTATGTTGTGGGTCGGCATTCACCAGGGCCTGGTGGATATTCTCGGCCATGGGTACGAGCAGGATCGGCGAAAGCCAGCTATGGGGATCATCCTCTTCATGCTGCTCGTCATGGCCATGATGGCGGTGGGTCGCCGGTTCCGGGGCGGGATGAAGGGCGTATTCAGCAAAGCCGGCGGCAATGTCGATAATGATCGGGCCGTTGGCCCGGTCCTTGATTTTATTGACCAGTTGTTTTTCAAAGGGGAGGTTGCTGGTAAAAAAGATATCGGCCCGGGCCAGGGCTAAAATGTCGCGGGGGGTTGGTTCGAAGGTGTGCGGGTCCTGGCCGCCTTTGGCCGGCAGCTGGACGTTCACATGGGCGCCGCCGATCTTTTGCACAAAGTCGGCCTGGGGCGGCAGACTGACAAAGACGGCCAGCGGTTTGGCCGCGGCCCCTATCTTAGCCGGGCCGCCAACCAGCAGGGCGGTGATCAGGATCAGCTGGAGTAATCTTCTCATTATTATTAAATCCTTAATGGGTGCAGCGGATTTCATCGCCCTCGCAAACCAGGTGAATGGCATCGCATTTATCGCATTTTTCCAGGGAATGGGTATCGAGGAAACCCGCCCAGTGTTTGCGCTGTTCCGGCGAGAGGATTCCGGTTCCCTGGCAGAGCGGGCAGCCGTTGTCAAGGGCGGTGAGAATGGCGTTTCTGATAAATTCCGACCGGTTCGGCACCTGCTTTAGGGATTCGGCCAGGGCCTCGTCAACTTTGAAGGTGATGGTTTCCTGTTTTTTGGTTCTGCTCAAGGTTATTCTCCCCAATCTGTTTTGATCTATTGTATTACAAAGTATTACCTGATGCAAAAGAAAAGTTAAGCCGGTATCGGAGGATGTAATTAGCCCACTTAAGCCTTTGGTTACATGGCAGAACCAAGAAAAGAGGTTTGCTAATCCTTTATTTTAAGGTAAATATATAAGAATAATCTCAATGTTAATCTCGTGCGGTATTTTTTACGCCGTTGGGACAATTTTTATAAAGGAGTATGATATGTTTGGACTTGGTATGCCGGAACTCATTGTTATTCTGGTCATTATAGTGATTATATTCGGAGCGGGTAAATTGCCTGAGATCGGCGCCGGTATCGGGAAGGGGATCAAGAATTTTAAGCAGGCCACCAAGGATGAAGAAAAAAACAAGATAGAAGATAAAGAGGATGACGCTTCTGCCGGTTCAGCATGAAGCTGGGCGAGGATATAGTTGAAATCTGAATTACGGCGTTTTGGCATAGCTAAGGAGGTTTGACAATGTTTGGTTTAGGTACACCTGAGTTGATTGTGATCTTGAGTATCGCCTTTCTCGTCTTTGGGGGCAAAAAGCTTCCCGAGCTCGGGGCCGGCCTTGGTAAAGCGATAACCTCTTTTAAAAAAGGTCTTAAAGATGTCGAGCAGACCGGCAAGGACGCTGTTTCCGAAAATGTCCCTGGCCTTAAAGAGGTTGCCGCCCTGCGGGATGGAGTAAATCAGGTGAAGGATCTGGGCAAGGTGCTGGGTAAATAATTAAATCCGTTTTGTTGTTGGTTGGGCAGGAGAATGCTGGCATTCTTCTGCCTTTTTTTTTATACTCCGCAGGTGATATCTAACAAACACAATGAGACATTTTTTTTGTTTTCCGGTAATAAGGTAATATGAATAACATTTTTTTGATCCCGGTTGAACGTCAAGCATAAAGCATTTTATGATCCTTTGGAGGGGGGGATAATGAACTCACTGTATTACGGCTTTGATCAAGATAAGGGAAGGTGGCAAAGGAATTGGTTGTTTACGTTGTTTGTCGGTTTTCTTGTTTTGCTGGCCTATCCTGCCGCCGGGCTTTGCGGTAATTTCGACCTGGTTAAAACCATAGATGACGGCCATGCCGAGATTGTTACTGCCGTGGCCTGTTCGCCGGACGGCTCAACAATCGCCACCGGTGGGGTGGCTGGCGCTGTTTCTCTTTGGGATTTTAACAGTGGCAAATTATTGCAAACCTTAGGCGATGATCTGCGCGAGGTGAGGGCGGTTGCTTTTTCCCCTGACGGCGATTATCTTGCCGCGGCCGTTATTACCGGGAACCGAAAACATAACGTGCAGGTCTGGGATCTGGAAACCGGCCGGCTGCTCCATGATATGAAGGGGCACACCCAACAGATCAACGGTATTGCGTTTGCCCCGGATTCGAAACGAATTGTTTCTGTTAGTAATGACAATACCGTGCGGATCTGGAATATGCGTTATGGCGAATTGGAATCATCGGAAAAGCAGACTAAAAACAATATAATCTCCGTTGCTTATTCCGCGGACGGCAAACAGATAATCGCCACCGAAAACTGGGGCGGCGCAATTCAGATTTGGGATGCGGTCAACGTGCGGCTTGAGCGCTCCTTTCAGGGCCACGACGATTGGGTTTTGGCTACGGCCTGCTCTCCGAATGGAAATAATTTCGTCACCGGCAGTCGGGATGGTTCCGTTAGCATTTGGAATTCCGCCACCGGCGAGGTTGTGAAAAAGTTACGGGAGCCGGAGCTTGACCCGGTAAATTCCGTGGTTTATTCACCCAACGGCCGTTTTGTGGTGGCCGGCACCCAGAGCCGAAATCTTTTGATCTGGCGGGTGGCCGACGGCCGGTTGTTTGATTTTTATGAGGGCCACCAGCAGGCTGTTACCGATGTATCTTTTGAGCAGAAGGGGCGGTATCTGGTTTCCTCCAGCCTTGATGGAACAGTGCGGATTTGGAACGGTCCCGGTCAAGAAGGTGCCGAGGCCCTTTATCATCTGGCGCAAAAACATGATCTCGGCGTCGGTCCCCTTGATAAAAACAGTAAGTTTGCCGCCGAGCTGTATGGCAAGGCCGCCCAGGCGGGCCATGCCGAAGCGCAGTATCGTTTGGGTGTGATGTTGAGGCAAGGAGACGGCGTTGACCGTAATGAGCAGGAGGCCGTAAAGTGGCTGGAGATGGCAGCCAAGCAGGGGCATAAGGGTGCTATGGCGCAATCGACTCCGAAAAAAGAGATCGTGCAGCCGCCAGTGGCTCAGGCCAAGCCGGAAACCGTTCTTCCGGTTGTCACCGCCGAGGTAAAAAAAGAGGCGGTGGCAGCTCCCAAGCCGGTTGTCGCAACCAAGAAAGCGGTTGAGCCCGTGGTTGTCCCGCCGGTTATCTCCGCCGAGATGAAAAAAGAGACGGTCGCGAAACCGACTGTTGCGATCCAGAAAGCGGTGGAACCAGTAGCCGCACCACCGGTTAAAATAGTGGTGCCCCAGGCCAAAAAAGAGGTGGTCGCCAAGTCGAAGCCGGTGGCGGCTGCGCCGGTCGTTTCGCCCAAGCCTGCCCCGGCCGTGGTTGTCGAGAAGGATAAAGAGGCTCTTTATCAAGAAGGCTTGGCCTATCTCAAGGGCTCAGGTGTTGCCAAAGATAACAGCAAGGCCTTTAGCCTGTTCGAGAAGGCGGCGACCCTTGGTCACGCCGACGCCCAATATCGCCTCGGTTTTATGTACAGCCTGGGCCGAGGGGTGAAGAAGGATGATCGGCAGGCGATTAAATGGTGGGAGCGGGCCGCCAAGCAGAATAATGGCGAAGCTCAATACTTTTTGGGTTATATGTATGAGATAGGCGCCGGGGTTAAGCAGGACCTGGGGGTGGCTAAAAAATGGTATAAGAGCGCTGCCGCCAATGGTAATGTTAACGCGGTGCAAAGTCTTAGGATGATGCCGTAATTTAGGTTGGTTCCTGATAATGATGTTGTGGCAAGGCCCCTGATTTTTTCAGGGGCCTTTTTTGTTGATGCGCCCCGGCAGCGCTGTCAAGAAGGGGGAGGGAGAGGTTGTTGTCTGGCGGGTTGCCGGCTTTTTACTTGGCACAAAATATTATTGCGGAGTTAGGCGATGGCTGGATTTTTTGTAAAATCTGAAAAACTGATGAATTCCAGCGAGCAAGGTGCTAACTTATAAAAAAATAAGAGTAAAGTTCCTTGATAGGCGCCCAACATCCCCTAACCCCGGCAAGTGAGATATTATGCGGTTTGTCGAATGTAGCTATGCAGCACATGCAAGTGCGATCCTGGATATTTTCAATGAGGCGATTGTCAACTCGACTGCGCTTTACGACTACCAGCCGCGTTCAAGCGAAAGTATGATTGCATGGTTTAAGGCCAAGGAGTCAGGCGGATTTCCGGTGCTGGGCTTGGTTGATGATTCAGGGGAACTGTTGGGTTTTGCCAGCTATTCCACCTTTCGGGCCTGGCCGGCATACAAGTATTCGGTTGAACATTCGGTCTACCTGCATAACGATCATCGGGGCAAGGGGCTTGGCCGGATGCTGATGCAACGTCTGATAGAGCTGGCAATTGAGCAGGAGTATCATGTCATGGTCGGTGGCATCGATGTCGCCAATGCGGCCAGCATAGCCTTGCATGAAAAACTCGGCTTTGAACATGCGGGTACGATCAAGCAGGTTGCTTTCAAGTTTGGTCGCTGGCTTGATCTCGCCTTTTATCAGTTGATCCTGTTGACCCCGGCGCAACCCGTTGACGGCTAGGCAGCCGTGGCGGGTGTTGTCCCGGCTGATCCGGCCCGGCAACCGGGTGGCTGCAATCCCTGGTCCTTTATCTTTTCCATTGCCCAGCCGGGGATGGATTTCTGGTATCCTTGTTTTTTTTCAGGTACACTTTCTTAGATGGGCAGTATCAGCCCTGTTGACTGAATAACAAGATCATCCCGATCAAGGCCCACCTGTAAGGGCTGCAAGATAAACCGCTTAACTTGTCTGAGGATGTCTGCCATGGATAATGCAAACATTCGGGAAATTCGTATCGACCCCATTGTGCCGACCCAGTCTGTGTTGATTTCCACGGCCAGGGGCAACCGGCCTCGGCGGGATGAAGCGCCCCCGGCGAGAGATGAGCGGGCGTTTGTGGAAACCTGTCCCTTTTGTCGCGGCAACGAGGATCTCACCCCGCCGGTCGCTTATCAGGTGCCGGCGAGAGATGAGTGGGAGATCAGGGTTGTCAAAAATCCTTTCCCGATCCTGGCCGACGATCAGCTCCCGCCGGGGCTGCCTCCAGGAATCCAACAGGTGATCGAAGGTTATGGCCACCATGAGGTGATCATTGATCATTTTAACCATGGCATTGCCCTTCATCAGTTTAGCGAGCGGCACCTGGCCTTGCTGTTTACGGTTTACCGGGACCGTATGCGTTTTTTGTATAACGCCGATCCGCGGATCAAATATATTCTGGTTTTTAAAAATTTCGGTAAATCGGCGGGCGGCAGCATGGCCCATACCCACAGTCAGCTCATTGCCATGCCTATTGTGCCGCACAACGTTTATGACGAGGTACAGAGCAGTCTTCTTTTTTATAAGAAAAGCGGCGCCTGTATCTTCTGCACCCTTATCAACGAGGCGATGACCTTAGAAACCACCGCCTATGATCGGCGGGACGGGGAAAAGCTGCAAAATTACGAAACCGCCAAATATCTGGTTGAGCGCGGCCGAAAGTTTGTCGCCGTCAAACCATTTGCCAGCCGTTATGAGTGGGAGGTCCATATCCTGCCGATGGAGCATCAGGGGAACTTTCTTGAGGCCGGCGCTGATGATTTTGCCGACCTGGCCCGGGTGCTGCGGCGAACCATGGCTCGGTTGCATGCCGTGGTCGGCGAGCTCCAATATAATTATTTTCTCCACACCTTGCCCCATCAGGAAAACAGCAGCGATTTTGCCGACAGTTTTCACTGGCACCTGGAGATCTGCCCCCGAACCAGCATCCCTTCTGGCTTTGAGTTGGGCTCCGGTCTTTTTGTCAACAGCATCAGCCCGGAAGAGGCCGCCGCCAAACTCCGCCGGGTGGTAATTGAGGATTAACGGCGTGATTTGGGGTATGACCAGTAAAAAAAGCGGCGGCATGTCTCCCTTTCGGCCTCACCCGGCAGGGAGGAGTTCCCGCTTGAATTTTGTCCATGGCGCCGATATCGGCAAGCGATTGTCGCCGCGTCAGGCAGGTGGCGCAACGACTCCGGCTGCCGCGCCGTTATGTTCTGATTTCCCCTCTTTTTCTTTGCCGTTTCCATTCTGGGTGCTGTTTTCATCGCGGTTCATCTGGATCTCTTTCTTGGTGTTGACCCAGAGGATGTTGCTCAGACCGTCGTAGCCTTCAAAGAGCTTTTCCTTTTGGTGTTGAAGCGCTTCCCCGATGAAGCCCAAGATGATCAGATCGGCGTCTTGCGACTGTAGGCGAATCAGTTCCTTGCGTGAGGAGCCGACATCGGTGGCCATCAGTTCGATGTTGCGAGCCGAAATGGGCAGCCTGCCTTCCTTGATCATCAGGTGCAGGTTTTCTTTTTGCTCCTCGATTTCCGCCTCGGGAAAGGCGGCCAGGAGTTTGATCTGGCCGCCCTCCCAGTCCGGATGGCCCATGATGATGTAAGCCAAGAGGATCATCAGGCTGGCGTTCTCATAGTCTTCCGGGGTGACCCAGATATGGATTTCCCGGTGGTAGCCGTAATCCCGCGAGGTGGAGCCGAGGATGCAGACGTCAAAGCCCGTGGCCAGCAGCAGCCGGTAGTTATCGATGATGTCGGCCAATTCTTTTTCGTTTTGCCGGGAAAATTCGAAGAGGATCAGGTTGTTTTCCTTGCCGGAAATGCCGGGCAGCTGGGCCACCTGGGTTACCGCCGTTGTGTAGGAGGGGCTGACTAGGGTGTCGATGTAGATATTGCTGCGACTGACATCGGTGAGGCGAACCAGCCGTTTAAATATCTCCCGGGAATTTTCCACTGTTTCCCTTGAGAGGTAGCCGGGCAGGTAGTGAATATAGGTACCGAAGCCGAAGCGATGGGCAATCCAGCGCAGCATGTTGAAAGCGTCCAACCGCTCGAAGGAATTGGTGGAGATGCAGACCACCGCCGGTCGCCAGCGTTCTTCATCGCTTTTCTGGCCGGATTTCTGCAGGAAAACTTGGAGCTGGCGGCTGACCTGGAAGATTGCGCCCTGAAAGATCGCGGACAGGCCGCGGCGTTCCGGGTTATGGTAACCGATCAACAGGTAGAGTCCGGTCATTACCAGGATGGCGACTACCGCGTAGGGCAGACTCATTTCCAACATCAGCCACAGGCAGGCGATCGCCCCAAACAGGGAGATGTACCACTTGGAGCGGAAAGAGGGCCGATAGGAAGGGTCGGCGGCAAAATGTTCGAGAAACGAGATCAGGCAGATGGCGCCATAGGTAACCATGAAGAACATGGATATTACCTGGGCGACAAAATCCACGTCGCCGAGCAGAACAAAGACCAGAGCGATTCCGAAGACCACTATGGTGGCGTTGCGGGGTTCCTGTTTCGGCCCGACTCCGGCGGCCAGCCAGGCGGAAAGGCCAGGGGAGGGCATAATTTCGTCACCGGCCAGCGCCTGCAAGGTGCGCGGGGCGACCAGTCCGGAACCGAGGGCGGAGGAGATGGTGGCGCAGGCAAGGCCGATGGGGATGATCGGCCCCCAGAGCGCGATTTTCGCCATGACCAGTTGTTCGCCGGCCAGGGTTTCGGGGCTCGCGGAAATGGCCAGCTTGTAGGCGATGGCTATGTAAACCACCAGTCCGACCAGGGTGGCGCTCATGGTTCCCAGAGGAATGGATTTGCGCGAATCGCGCAAATCACCGGAGAGGCCGACCCCGGCGGTCATGCCGGTGAAAGCCGGAAAACATATGGCAAAAACCAGGAAAAAGTTGTCCGGGTTCTTTACCGTTTCGATGAGGTGGTGATAGCTTCCCGGGTTTTCCTGATGGCCGGTACCCAGAAAAAAGAGGATCAGCGACAGAAAGAGGACTCCGACCACCCCGTAGAGCAGTTTGATTCCGGCATCGGCCCCCTTTTTAATTACCACCAGCCCCAGCAGAATCACGGCCGGCAGGCTGACTATCCTGGCATCACTGATATGCAAACCGGTGAGGTTGCTCACCCAGGAAAAAACCGGGCGGAAGGCCTCGGCAAAGGCGATGGTGTAAAAGGCGACGCTGATCGCTTGGGAGAGAAAAAGCGAGATGCCGATGGCGGCGCCGGTAATGATGCCGAAGGAGCGGGAGATGATGTAATACTCGCCGCCGCCTTCAACCTTTTGGTTGGTGGCGATCTCGGCCAGGGCCATGGCGGTGGGGATGGTCACCGCGTGGCCGAGGAGGATGATGGCCAGGGCGCCGAAAAAGCCGATATTGGCCACTGCGTAGCCAAAACGCAGAAACATGATGGCGCCGAGGATGGTGGAAATGGCGGTGAGAAACACCGCGGCGGTGCCCATGGTGCCGGTTGCTTTTAGTTGTTGGTTCATTAGATTTACCTGACAGTGCCGGGGGATAGTGAACAATGATTAAGCTGCTTGTAGCTCGGGAGTTATCCTCCGTCAATGAATTTTGTTAGCACGGTAAGTCCAGCCTGCAAAAAAGGCTGCCCCGAAACAGGGCAGCCTTTGTCAGCATCACTTTAAAAACAGAGAGGATTAGTCGTCGAAATCTCCTTGCGGCCCTTTATCGCTGTCAATGGCCGCTGCTTTTTTCGCGATCTTGTCCCCGGTCCAGTCGGCCGCATCTTGGATGCGCTCCACCTTTGGGCCCAGGTCGTAGGAGCCGGCCTTGAGCAGGGCCTCGATGGCCAGGGGCGCGGTATCTTCGGCGTTAAAGACGTTGACCAGCATATTGTAGACAAAATCCTCCACCCGTTTGACCATCCGGTCGCGGATCGCCTGGGGCTGGCCGAGCAGTTTATTCTCAAAGGGCAGGTTGAGGCTTTTGTAGCCGCCACCCTTTAAACCTTTGGCCGTGGCATAATCAACCATCTCCTGCCACATGGCCTCGGTGACCCCTTCATTTTTCATCTTGATAAAGTTGCCGTTGTCATCAAGGATGGCATTGCCGTAATCGTTAACCTTGAGGCCCCAGGAAACCATCTGCAGGGCGGTCGCCACATTGGCCTTGGTGGTGTGGGTTTTGCCGGCGATTTCCCGCAGGCGATCCGAGCTGTTGCCCGAGGTGCCGTGCTGGGCGCCGGAAATTTTATAGGGCAAGAGCTGCTCGTGGATGTCGCGGGTGAGATCCACCTGGATGCCCTGGCCGCTGGCCTCGATGCCGTGGGTGGTGCCGTTGTTCAAGGCGATCCAGTCCGGGAAGATGTTATGGGCGTTGAGGCCCTGGATCAAAAAAAGCGCCTCTTCGGCGGTGGACAGCCCCTGGTTGCCTTTGATCTCGCCGATCTCGGTTTCCAGGCCTGCCCAGCTCGGGACAAACTGGGCCAGGGCCAGGTTGGTGAGCAGGTTTTTGTCATCGGGCATGTGGGAGGCGTCGATGGCGATGGAGGTGATCCCCGCTTCGAAAATGGTGGGGATTTCTACCTTGGCAAAATCGATATCCGCTTCCTTTTTTATCCCGTAATGATCGGCATGGATCGCCACCGGGATGGTGATCTTAAGCTCGTTCATGGCTTGGTCGACCTGGCGGGCGATGTTCCAGTAATTTACCGGGCAATAGGCGGTGGCGCCGCCTTCCGAGCGGGCGATCTCGATGATGATCGCTGCATTGGCCCGTTGGGCGGCGAGCAGGGCGCCGCGGATGATAAAGTTGTTTCTGCCGTTGGCGGCAATGGTCATGGCCTGACCTTTGGCGCGCAAGGCGCGGTCAATAACCTTGCCGCTGACGATCAGGGCCTTGGAGTTAGGGAAAAGTTTAACCACATTGGGCGGGCGACCTATTGAAACAGCCTTGTCAAAATCCGGCTGGGAGACAGACATAGTGAAACCTCCTTTTCATTGGTAATTAATGGAAATAATTATTGTATTATAGCGAATGGCTAAAGTTAATCATCAAAAAAAAGATTAATTTTCGTTATTGGCCGGGAAAAGTTCTTCCAGGGCCTTGAGCTTATTCTTGGTGACAGGTTTTTTTATGACGGCCTCGATAAAGGGGTTGTCCCTAAGTGGGCAGATCTGGTCGATTTGGGTGTTGTTGAGCATGGTCACCAGGACAAGGCGAGGTTTTTTTATCTGCAGGCCGCAGCGGTAACATTCTTTTATGACATCAAGAAAAGCTCGGCCGTCAACCAGGGGCATCATCAGGTCAAGAAAAACAAAATCAGGCTTTTTCTTGAAAAAAAGAAAAAGGGCCTGGGCGCCGTTTTCAGCTTCGGTGATTTTGCAGTCTGGCTGCATGGCCATGAGGTGATTTTTAATAACGGTGCGGGCGACCTTATCATCATCAACAATCAACAGGTGCATGGCGGCCTCTCGGATGCGAGAAAAAGTTAAGTAAATTAAGCTTATCTTTATAGGGATAAGCGCTGAATTCTAAAATGATTTTATGGGAAAGGCCCTGCTTAATCAACATCTTTTGTTTCTTTGAGGGGAATCATCAGCAGGGCGCCGCCAAAAAAGAAAAAGAGAATGGTGGCCACCCCGGCCCGTTGGTTTTGGTAGTAAGAAGTTGCCAGGCCCAGGATTATCGGACCGAGAAAAGAGGTGATTTTGCCGGATAGGGTGAAAAAGCCGAAAAACTGGGTCCGGTGCGCTGCCGGGGTCAAACGGCCCATCAGGGAGCGGCTGGCCGCTTGGTTGGGGCCGGCGAAGATGCCGATGATGATCCCGGCGATCCAGAATATGGTTTTGTCAGGAGCAATCACGGCGAGAAAGGTGGCGATGAACAGGGCGATGATGCTGGCCACCACTGTTTTTTTGCCGCCGATCAGATCATCAACCAATCCGAAAACCAGGGCCCCGATGCCCGCCGCGATATTGAGGACGATGCCGAAAAGCATGACTTCGGTGTAGCCCATCCCGAAGGTGCCGGCCGCGTAAATGCCGCCAAAGGCGAAAATGGTGACCAGGCCGTCGTTGTAAAGCAGATGTGCCGCCAAGAGCTTGACAACCTCCGGGTGCTCCCGCAGCACGGTGAGCGTGCGGCTGATTTTTTTTATCAGGGGGATCTTGGCCTCAGGCGTTGTTAGTTTTTTTTTGCCCGGCGGCGCCATGAAAAATAATGGCAGGCTGAAAAGCAAGAACCAGGCGGCGACCAACAGGTTGGTGTAGCGAAAATCAAATTCAAAATATGCGCCGATTGCTGATAACGGCGTCTTGGGGCTCATCATCAACAGGGCTAGGGCCAGGCTGAGGATGCCGCCGACATAGCCGAGTCCCCAGCCATAGCCGGAAATGCGCCCTATTTTTTCCGGGGGCGCAATCTCGGGCAGGTAGGCGTTATAGAAGACAATCCCGAGTTCATAGGCGGTGTTGCCGACAATAAAGAGGGAGAGGGCGACCAGGGGGGCCTGCGCCATAGCGGGCCGGATCAGGGCGAGGAGAACGGTTGCGGCAATGCAAATAAGGGAGGCCGTGATCAGGGCCGCGCGCCGTTTGCCGCTCCGGTCGCTGATCCCGCCGAGAATGGGGGCGAGCAGGGCAACGGCCAACGCGCTGATGCCGATGCCCCACGACCAGAGACGGGTGCCGGCGATGGGGTTGCCGACAATTTCTCGGCTGAAGTAGGTGGCATAGACAAAGGTGACCACCAGGGTGGTAAAGGCGGAATTGCCCCAGTCGTAAAGGCACCAGGAAAAAATGGTTCTTTGCTGATAATCAGCGTTTTTTTTCATTTGCCCTCTTCCGCAGATGTCCCAGGGATGGAATATTTGCCTGCCATTTTTTCAGGTGAAAGGTGATCATCAGCTCTTCGAGTTCGGCCGCCAGCAGCACAATAACCGCCAGGCGAAAAGGCCAGGCCGGTCCGCCCATGAGCAGCAAGGGGATGGCCGCGGCTAACAGCACGGCCGAGAGCTTGGCGCCAATGGTGTGGTAGCTGGTGATTCGTCTGAATTTGATCAGGCCTGCGATCAGGGGGGTTAAAAGGGCGGCCAGGGCAAAAATGACAAAAAGCAATTCCTGCCGGATAAGCTGCGGCCACAGCAGCCAGAGACCAAAAGGCACGGTACAGAACAGGGCCAGGTCTCCCCAGCTGTCGAGCTTGGCGCCCAGTTCGCTGGTTTGCTTCAGTCTTCGGGCGAAAAAGCCGTCCAGGGCATCGGTTACCAGGCAGATGATAAAGAGGGTTACGAAGAGGTGGGCCTGGTTGAGCCAAGCGGCAATGACCAGCACCGGGCTTATGAGCAGCCGCAGGCAGCTGAGCAGATTGGGGATGGTGAATAGTTGATTGGCGCCCATGAAATCAGCCTGAAGTAATCGGGAGTTATCGGGACAGGCAATATAATCAGCAGTCGTGCCGGCGGGTTTGTCTTTGTTGCGTAATTATTTTAAAATAAAAGATGTTACTCCCCGATAATTTTGACCAGAACCCTTTTTTTTCTGCCCCCATCGAATTCCCCGTAAAAAATCTGCTCCCAGGTTCCGAAGTCGAGCTGACCTTCGGTGATGGCGACCACCACCTCCCGGCCCATGACCTGCCGTTTCAGATGGGCGTCGGCGTTGTCTTCGTAGCCGTTGTGGCGGTACTGGTTTACCGGTTCGTGGGGGGCGAGTTTTTCCAGCCAGACTTCGTAATCATGGTGCAGGCCCGACTCATCGTCATTGATAAAAACCGAGGCGGTGATATGCATGGCGTTGCAGAGCAGTAATCCTTCTTTGATGCCGCTGGCGGTGAGGCATTCCTGGATCTGGGGAGTAATATTGATAAACGCTCTTCTGGTGGGTACGTTGAACCACAATTCCTTGCGATAGCTCTTCATGGATCTTCCTTGGTTTGATTCGGCTGATTGTTTTGTTACGCTACTTCATAAAGCAATGTTTGGCCCGTGGTGTTGCCGGTCGGCTCGTTTTTTTTTAAGCTTTGATGCTGGCGCTAAGTTCCGGGAAATAGTTGGTGAGCAGGTTCGATTTGCTCCAGTTTTCGCGGATTGTTGTTTTGGTCAAGATAGGAATTTTCAGTTGATATTCATCAATCTTGGCCATAATTTTTTCCATGGGCGTGCCGCTGAATAACACAAAGCGTAAATCCTCCCGTTTTTCATCGAGCAAAAGTTTTGCCGCCAGTTCAATGCCGTCCATCGGTTTCATCTCATAGTCCGATAGAATATTCTTGATCCCGTGTTTGTTTATGATTTCGTAAGCGTTTTGGCCATCGCTCGCCTCATAGATGTTTTTGGGTGAAATGCCGTATGCTTCGAGGCGCAGCCTTACCACCATGAGGATGAAGTCGGCATTATCAACAATTAAGATCTTGGAATAATCTGGCATTAGCGCCACTTTTTCGGGCTAAAGGCGATAATGTTTTCCGGCGGCGTCATAGATATTTTTTTTGATTCGGTTGTCGAAAGTATGCTCACGTGGGTTCCTTGTGACTGGTTAAAGAGAAAGGTCGAGTTTATCATTAACAAAATTACGCAGGGTGGTGAAGCTGTTTTTGGTAAGCGTAAATTGAGACTTTAATTTTTCGCAGCATGCCGATCGGGCACTATAGTATAGTTCTTCCGCTGCTTCGGCAAGTTGATCTGCGGAGAACAGGTTGGCCGATCCTTTCAGGCTGTGGCAGGTTTCCGCAAGTTTTTTGATGTCGCAGGCATTAATCGACTGCTCAATGGTATCGAGTTGCTGGGCGGTATCCTTGAAAAAAGCGATGGCAACCTGCCGGACTACCTCTTGGCTGCCGAATGTTTCCAGCAGATGATCATAATGCAGGAGCTGGGCGGCCGAGGGCTTTGTCTTCGCGGGTTCCGAGGCCTGGCATCTGCAGTCGGCAAAGGACAAAATGGTCTGGTTGATCTGCTGCCAGAGCTGATCCGGGTCAAAGTTTTTTTCCAGATGGCCCTGGATGCCGGCCTGTTCAAGGGCCGTCAGGTCAAGGTTTTCTATTTCCGCGGTCAGGGCAATTATCGGGATACAGGCGGTGGCCGGATCTTGCCTGATCGATTCGGCGGCTTCAATGCCGCTTATGCCGGGCAGGCCGATGTCCATCAATACCAGGCCAACATCGAGGTTAATCGCCAATTTGGCCAGGGCTTCTTCCCCGCTGCCGGCGGTTATAATCTGGGCGCCCCGCTCGGTGAGCAGCGGCGTAAGTATTTCGAGGTTGAAATCGACATCGTCGACCACCATTATTTTTAGGGGACGGGCAGCGCAATTGGTCGCTGCCGTATTTGAAGAAATCAATTTTTCTCCTTGGTGCCGCTCTTTTTTATCAAATTTATTTTTATCATCATAGCGGATATGGAAATGATCTGGCTAATGCAAAATGTTCTTCAAGGTAGTTTTGTGTTAACCACCTTGGTGGCACTTTTTTTAGTCGGGCCATTGGGGTAGATTTGAACTTTTTAGTTTCGGACAATGGTTATCACTAAAAGAATAGCAAAAATTCGTGCAAATAGGAGCGGCAAGGGATAAAGTATTTCCTTTTTCTTAGGATAGTGAGACTGTAGCTTGGATATGCGTATACCAAACGACCCCAAATTGTTGGCTTTAACAGACGAATTAGATCGGCTTGAACGCAAGCAGCTTTCGGCTTTTGCCGCTTTTAGCCGCGACGGGGTTCGCCGTTTGCCCGAGGCTGAGGAGTTTGCCGATTATCGCCAGGCTTTTGCCATTGATGGTGACCGGATCCTGCACTCTCGGGCCTATACCCGTTATATCGACAAGACCCAGGTATTCTATATGATCAACAACGATCATGTAACCCATCGGGTTCTCCATGTGCAGCTGGTTTCCAAGGTGGCCCGCACCATCGGTCGTTTTTTGCGGTTGAATGAAGATCTGATCGAGGCGATTGCCCTGGGCCATGACATCGGCCATCCTCCTTTCGGCCATGACGGGGAGATGTTGCTGGATGGGCTGTGTCGTAGCCACGGACTGCCATCATTTCAGCATAATCTGCAAAGTGTCCGCTTTTTGGAGCATATCGAAAAAAAGGGCAGGGGCTGGAACCTTACCCTGCAGACTCTTGACGGCATCATGTGCCATGACGGGGAGATTCACAACCAAACCCTGACCCCGGAGCGGGAGAAGACCTTTAGCGATTTTGACCGGCAGTTGCGGGAAAAGTCGGTAAATAAGAAATTTGAACTGGTGCCCATGACCATGGAAGGCTGCGTGGTCCGTTTTTCCGACACCATCGCCTATATCGGCCGTGACATCGAAGACGCCATCGAATTGGAGATTATCAAGCGCAGCGATATCCCGGCCCCTTGTCGGGCCGTGCTGGGTGATACCAACGGCACCATTGTTTATCGGCTGGTGACCGATCTGATCGCGAACAGTATCGACAGCGATACCGTGGCCTTCAGCCCGGAGATTTCCGAGGCTTTGCGGGCGCTGAAGGTTTTTAATTATCAATATATTTATATGAATCCCGTTATCAAAAAAGATTTTGATAAAATAGCGAATTGCTACCAGGTGCTTTTTGAATCCTATCTCGAGCAGATTGAACAGAAAAAGAACAATTCTCCCATCTATGGTGGTTTTATGAGGGAGATGGAAGGCGATTGCGGGGGCAGGCCGCAGGCGGCGGCCATGGTGCGGGATTTCATGGCCGGGATGACCGATGATTATTTCTTGAACCAGGCCGGCCTTTTGGGTTGTGAGGTCCCTGTAAAGTCATGAAAAAAGGTTTTAAGAAAATATTGCCGGGTGAAAACTCGAAGATGATCGCCATTGCCGCCTTTATCGGCCTTGTGGCCGGGGGCGCAAATATTTTGTTTCGTACCACCGTTGATGCGGTGCATGAGCATATTTTTGTTTTCGGCCATGAATTATTGAAGATTACCGAAGGCGGCTGGCATCTGCTCTGGCTGCCGCTCATCCCCATGTTCGGGATGGTATTGCTCATCCCGCTCTCCCTGCTTTTCCCCGGCGAGGTTAACGGTTACGGCTTTACCAGATTTTTGCGCCAGGTCAATCTTGAAGGCGGTGTTGTTAAGTTCCGCACCATCATCATCAAGATTCTTTCCTGTTCGTTCACCATCGGCACCGGCGGTTCGGCCGGGGTCGAGGGCCCCATTGCCCAGGTCGGCGGGGCGGTCGGCTCCCTGGTCGGCCAGTTTTTCCGGGTATCGGGCAGCAGGATGAAGATTTTTATCGCCGCCGGTTGCGCGGGCGGCGTGGCGGCCATGTTCAACGCCCCCATTGCCGGGGTCTTTTTCGCCGCCGAGATCGTGCTGCTCGGCACCTATGAGATCGGCTCATTCGCGGCCCTGGTTATCTCTTCCGCCATGGCCACCGTCGTTTCCAGGGCCTATTACGGCGAGTCGCCGGCCTTTCCCATTCCTTCCTATCATATTGTTAATTCCCTGGTGGAGATTCCCCTTTATTCGTTGATGGGGGTCATCATGGGGATAATCGCCGTGCTGCATATCGCTTTTTTTTACTGGACCAGGGACAAGTTTGCCGACCTTAAGCTGCATCCCCTGGCCAAGCCCATTTTGGGGGCGTTGATTATCGGGATCATGGCTATCGCTTTTCCGCAGATCATGGGGGACGGCTACGAATATATCGAAGAGGTGCTGGCCGGCCATGGGGTGATCTGGGTTATGATTCTGCTGATCTTTTTGAAGATTGTGGCCACCGCCATCACCCTTGGTTCCGGCGGGGCGGGCGGCGTCTTTGCCCCGGCGCTCTTTATCGGCGGCATGATCGGCGGCGCCTTTGGCGGCACCGCCCATTATCTGTTGCCCCAATACACGGCCAATCCCGGCGCTTATGCCGCGGTGGGAATCGGCGCCTTTTTGGCCGCCACAACCCATGCGCCCCTGACCGCTATTTTTCTGCTCTTTGAGATGACCGGCAATTACCTGATCATTATTCCGATCATGCTTACCAGTATCATCGGTACGGTGGTGGCGTCCAAGCTCAACCACGATTCCATTGATACGGTTGATTTCGGTCGCGAAGGGATTGATATCCATGAAGGGCGTGAGATTGCGGTGATGAAATCAATCAGGGTGGGCCGGGTTATAACCGAGGATGTGGATTTTGTCAGCGAACAGGCCAACGTTGATCAGCTGCTCAAAATCTTCAGCATGGCCAAGGACAGTTTCTATTTCCCGGTAATTGATGAGTCCGGGCGGATGACCGGCATGGTGTCGCTGCAGGATGTGAAATCTATTCTCCATGACCAGGAACTGCGCCTCAGCGCCAGGGTCGGCAATATCTGTACCCGCAAGGTCGTGGTGCTTACTCCTGACGATAACCTGCATACCGCGATGACCATGTTCGACTCCAAGGGCTTTGATGAGATTCCGGTGGTTGAGGCCACGGATAATCGTTGGGTGGTCGGCATGCTCAAGCGGCGCGATGTTATTGCCGCCTATAACAAAGAGGCCATCAAAAAAGGCATCAGTGAGCGTACCGCTGCCGTGCATATGTAACCTCCCTTGTTTTGTCACGTCTATTTTTTATCTGATTACCCCCGAGTTTCCCCTGACCTAAGCTCAGTCCGGACTAAGCGGTTGCTGTCGCCAATAATGGTTTGGTTGCCCCCCTCCAGCGGTTATGCCTCAACTAATTTTTTGCGAATAAATTCATTGCTGCCCCAAAAATAATTCCAAGCCTGCCCCTTGTTGCCGCCGTTTTTTACCTGCCTCATATTTTTCATGGAACCTTTTGGCCGTGCAGTGCGTTTGAATTAATAACGGACATTGTTGTCGGTGCTCTTTTGGTTTTACATGAAAAATATAAAAAAATGAGGGTGACAAATCATGAAGAAACTTTTTGTTGTTTTTGCCGTTGGTCTGCTGGCGTTATCTTGCGGTCATTTTGCCTATGCGGAAGAGGAGGTGGTTGAACCGGTTGATTCCGTTGTGGGCCAGGTAGAGGTTCAGGCGCAGACCCAGGCTCGGGAAAGGCATCGTTACCAGGAGCAGACCAAGGAAGAGATCAAGGCGGCGTTGATGGAGCAGGCCAGGGCTGAGTCCCGTGAAGAAGCAAAATTAACGGTAAAAGAAGCGGTTCAGGAGATGGCCAAGAGTGCGGTGCAGGATGCGCGTCAGGAGTCCATCAAAGAGATGAGAAAAGGGATGTAACAATCGCGAAGATCTTTTCAGGATAGAAAAATAGTTATGCGGGTTTCCATCATCTTGGTGGGAACCCGATTTTTTTGTTGGGGAATAACCACGGATGTTATGCGGGAAAAGAAAAAGATAAGGGAGAGAGAGCTATGCAAAGATTGGTAAAAAATATTTCATACGCCTGCGCGATTGTGTTGTTGGCCGGCAACGTTTCGCCGCTCAGCGCCAAGGAGAAGGATGTGAGCAACCTGAGCCTGACGGCGCGGGCCGGGCTGGAATATGACGATAATATTACGGTTGAACAGAGTGACCAGATATCCGAACAAAGTGATGCCGCGGTAATTTTTGAAGTTGAGGGAGCATATAAATTTAAGGAGAGACTGCCCTTCAGTCCTGAAATTTCGTACGCCTTTTATCAGAGTCTATATGATGATTATACTCAGTATAACATGCAGTCCCACAGCCTGGCTCTGTCCGGGGATAAAGACTAAGGCGAGATCAATGTGGGGCTCGATTATTCCTATACTTATCTGACCCTTGATAATCATTCCTTTCTGGAGATGAACCATCTGTCGCCGAGTTTGGGCTTTAGTGTGGCGGAGGATATTTACCTGCACACCAGTTATATCTTTATGGCTAAAGATTTCCGGCAGGATGCCGACTCTGACCGCGATGCGAACAATCATTCCCTGGGCGCGGATCTCTTTTATTTCTTTATGGACAACCAGGCCTATTTCAAGGCGGGCTATCGGATCGAGGATGAAAACACCGATGGGGCCGAGTATGAATATCTTGGCCATCTTCTTTCGGCCTCGGTCCAGGTTGTGCCCTTTGCCGAAACCAAGATGCGCCTGAGCTATAAGCATCATCGAAAGGATTATCGAAATATTAATCCGGCGATCGGCGCCGAGCGCGAAGAGACCAAAGACTCCTGCCAGCTGGTGGTGACCAGGAAGATCTATGATAACTTCGAGATAAAACTCGATTATCAATATATCAATAACGATTCAAACATCGCGGCTAACAAGTATAATGAAAACCGGGTATTTGCCGGGCTTGCCGTGCAGTATTGACCGGTAAATGGCGGGAGCCATTGCCGGTAAGTCGATTGATTATCGGCATAAAAAAAGGGAAGCCGGTTCCGGCTTCCCTTTTTTATTGAGGTATGTCGCGTTGTTGTTAGACGATGGGCTTCATCGCTCCCATGTAGGAGCGAAGCTCTTCGCCGATCATCTCGACCCCGGTGTAGCTGATCGCTTCGTTGACCGTAATCAACTCAACGTTGTCCACCCCGTTGTCTCTGAGCTCAAGGCCCTTGCCGATCACATCGACATCGATCAGTTTCATGAAGTCGGCCAGCATGGGCACCGCGGCATGGGCAAAGAGGTAGCAGCCATACTCGGCGGTGTCGGAGATAACCACGTTCATCTCGTAGAGCTTTTTGCGGGCAATGGTGTTGGCAATCAGCGGCACTTCGTGCAATGACTCGTAGTAGGCTGATTCATCCTTGATGCCGGCGGCGACCATGGTGTCGAAAGCCAGCTCGACCCCGGCTTTGACCATGGCGATCATCAGGATGCCGTTGTCAAAGTATTCCTGCTCGCTGATCTCGGCATCGGTGATGGTGGATTTCTCAAAGGCGGTCTCCGCGGTGGCGGCGCGCCAGCCCAGGAGGTTCTTGTCGTCGTTGGCCCAGTCTTCCATCATGGTGCGGGAGAAGTCGCCGCTCATGATGTCGTCCATGTGTTTTTCAAAGAGCGGCCGGAGGATGGCTTTGAGCTCTTCGGACAGGGTAAAGGCGATGATTTTTGCCGGATTGCTCAACCGATCCATCATGTTGGTGATGCCGCCGTGCTTGAGGGCCTCGGTGATGGTCTCCCAGCCGTACTGGATCAGTTTGGAGGCATAGCCGGAGTCGATGCCTTTTTCGATCATCTTGTCGTAGCAGAGCAGCGAGCCGGCCTGAAGCATGCCGCAGAGGATGGTCTGCTCGCCCATGAGGTCGGATTTAACCTCGGCGACAAAGGATGACTGCAGAACGCCGGCCCGGTCGCCGCCGGTGCCGCAGGCATAGGCCATGGCCAGATCCCAGCCTTCGCCCTTGGGGTCGTTTTCGCGGTGGACGGCGATCAGGGTCGGCACGCCGAAGCCCCGTTTGTACTCCTCGCGTACCTCGGTTCCCGGTGATTTGGGGGCAACCATGATAACGGTGAGGTCCTCGCGGATCTTCATCCCTTCTTCCACGATATTGAAGCCGTGGGAGTAGGAGAGACAGGCGCCTTTTTTCATCAGGGGCATGATCGCGGTGACCACGTTGGTGTGCTGCTTGTCCGGGGTCAGGTTGATGACCAGGTCAGCCGAGGGGATCAGTTCCTGGTAGGTGCCCACGGTAAAGCCGTTCTCGGTGGCGTTTTTCCATGACTGGCGTTTTTCGGCAATAGCGGCATCGCGCAGGGTGTAGGATACATCCAGACCGCTGTCCCGCAGGTTCAGCCCCTGGTGCAGACCTTGGGCGCCGCAGCCGACGATTACGATTTTTTTGCCCTTGAGGGCCTCGACTCCGTTGAATTCGGAAGAATCCATGAACCGGCATTGACCAAGCTCTTCAAGCTGCAGACGCAGCGGCAAGCTGTTGAAATAATTCTCACCCATTTTTGTTCTCCTTTATCGTTATCTGGTTACAATTGAGTTTTATGATAATCGCCTACCATAGCACTTATTTTTATTGCGTAAAGTGAATTGTTTGCGATATAGTTTTGCATAATTTGCAACATAGCTAAAGTCTTGGGCCATTTTAACGCTAAAATAATTTATCTCACTATTTTTTTGTGATTTTATGGATATCCATGTCCTGAAGCTTTACAAACATCTGGCCGCCTCCCTCCATTTCGGCCGGACCAGTCGGGCCTGCAACATCACCCCCTCCGCCCTGACCCGGGCCGTGCAACGGCTGGAGGCTGAGCTGGGGGAAAGGCTTTTGGTCCGCGACAACCGCTCGGTCGGCCTGACCCCGGCCGGGGAGTTGTTCAGGAAATATGCCGATGACGTGTTGCTGCGCTGGGATGAGTTGCAGAATGATCTGGCCCGGGATGACGAGCTGCGCGGGGAGATCTCCCTTTATTGCTCGGTGACCGCGGTGTTCAGCATTCTGCCCGGAATCCTAAGCCGCTTTCGCAAGGATTATCCCCGGGTCCATATCAACCTCTCCACCGGGGACGCCGCCCGGGCTCTGACCAAGCTTTTTAACAACGAGGCCGATCTCACCATTGCCGCCCTGCCGGAAAAACTGCCGCCTCAGCTTGAATTCATGAAAACCATAGAGACGCCGCTGGTGTTTATCGCCCCCGTCGATTTTAAGGATACGGTGGTATACAGCGGCAAAGAGATTGACTGGCGTCAAACCCCCATTGTCATGGCCGAGCAGGGTCTGAGCCGGGAGCGGATCGAGCGATGGTTTCGCGAAAATAATATTCTTCCCAAGATTTATGCCCAGGTCGCGGGCAATGAGGCGATTATCGCCATGGTCAGCCTCGGCTGCGGGGTTGGCATCGTGCCCAAACTGGTCCTCGACAAGAGCCCCTTAAAGGCCAAGGTGGAGATTCTTGCGCAGGCCCCGCAGCTTACGCCGTTTACCATCGGGGTCTGTACCGTGAAAAAAAATATGAGCAACCCCAAGATCAAGGCCTTTTGGGAGGTTGCCCTTCGGGAAGGGAGATGGTAGAGGGTTTTTTGGGGTAATTGGATGCTAACATCTTCTATTGGGTAGAGTTCAGATAAGTCGTCAGGTTAATTTTGTTGTTCGCCAGCCCCAGTTTTTTTCTGATATGTTCGCGATGCCTGCTGACCGTATCAGGGCAAATTCCTCTCATTTGCGCAATCTCTTTGCTGTTGAGACCATTTTTAATCATATTGCAGATGACCAGTTCAGTAGGGGTCAAACTTTTCAGCTTTTTGTTTTCTATGCCTGACGCCGGGGTGATTATGTCTTCCCAGTTTTTTCTCAGAATGGAGAGGACTTTTTTTTGATCGGGGCTAAGGCCTTTTTCAAGGATATCAAGGATAGGCATGATGGTTTTGTCCACATTATCCTGAATTGCCAACCCCATTATTTTTTTCTCGTGTTGAATCTTTTCCAGTACCTCATGCAGCGCAATATTAGTTTTTTTTAATGAGTTTTTTTCTGTCTTAAGTTGCTGGTCTAAGCTGAAGCGTTCGGAAGTAATGCCGATTTTTTTTGCAATGGCGTTTATCAATAACCGTTCTTCGTTAAGAAAAGGTCCTTCGTCAATAACAGGCTTATTTTTAAGATAATAGACTTCGATTCTGCCGATATTTTTGCCATCGGTCTTGATTGGCGCCATTTGTTTCCATTTTGAGTTACTAAAATTTGGCGTTGCATACTCGTTGTCTTTAAAAAGTATTCTGGCACAGGTGATATCGGGATATTGCCATGAAACCGGCAGCAGGTTTACTACTCCAAGGAGAAAATCATCCAGCGATTTTTTATGAATATCGATGAGCTTTGATATTTCATAAAGGCAATTGAGCTCCTTCACCCTTTCCCGCAGTGCAATTTCGATGTTTTCCTTGCATGCGCATTGTTCTGCTAATTTTTTATTTTGGGTTTCAAGGTGATGGATATGCACCTTAAGGGTTGTTAGTTCCTGCAACAGCTCTGCTTTATCGTAATCAATGCACTTCATTTTGCAAATCCTCACAGGTGGATGTGTATGTGAAAGGCTGTAGGTGCTTGATATATTTATTAAGTTCGGCCTGAATGTTTATAAGGGGGCGTGTTTGATTATCGCCGTAAATTTGCCTAGTTAGCATGTGCAAAGTATGTGTAATTATACTGGGTGTAAAAGTCGAAAGTCAAACTCTACAATTAAATATCCTCTGTTTGATACAGGTTAGGTTTTTTTGGGGATAAATCGTGGGGGGAATAGTTTTTAAGAGTGTTTAAGTGATAATTTAAACTTTTGCTCATTAATAACTACCACGTCGGAGGGTGAAAAAATGTTAAAAAATTATGAAGTTGGGAACAAAACTGTTGTGGGTCTTTTTTGGGGCAGGCACAGCTTCTTCTGCGATTAACGGCCTGACCTCAACCAAAGCTGGTCCTGTTTTAGATCGTTTCATTCAGTCAAAAAGAAATAACCGCTAAGCCTTTTAAATTGATGCCTTAATAAAGACATCGGCAATGAGGTTAGGGGTGAAAAGACCAAGTTGGTCGATTTCTATCCCAATCATCGTCTTTGGCTAATGAATTAATGAGCAAGGAGAAATGAAATGCAAATGACCCTTGGGAAAAAAATCGGCGCCGGTTTCGGCTCCCTGATCATCATCGCCAGTATCTTAGGCGGGGTGGCAATTTTTAATATGAATAATGTCGGGAAACTATCCACAATGCTTGACAAGGAGTACGTGCCGGAAGTGGATGTGGCCAACAAGATTGAGCGCTCCTCCATGACTGCCATGTATGAGATGCGGGGCTATGGTTTTACCGAGGAGGGAAAATTTCTTAATGCGGGCCGGGAAAATCTTGCCCAGATAAAGGAGCAGTTAAACGCCGCTGGTGAACTTGCCCAGAACTCGCCCAATCTGGTCAAACTTCCAGGGCAACTGTCTGCAATTGACAGTGCCTTGCAGATTTATGAAAAGCTGGTCAATGAGACAGTTGCAACTAATGCGAAGATGAATGAGGCCAGGCAACAGCTTGACCTTGGCGCCAAGACCTATATGGCAGCCTGTAATCGTTTTTTGGCCGGCCAGAACCAAAAGATGATCGACGATATCGCGAATAATGTCAGTGACGACAAGCTGAAAGAGCGTCTCAATAAAATTACCATAATCAATGACATTATCGATGTGGGTAACGCCACTCGCCTTGCCGCCTGGCGGGCCCAGGCAGAGCGTTCACCAAAGATCATTGAGGATGCCTACAATAACTTTGACATCATGACGGCCAAGTTTGGTGAGTTGCGTAAGATCACTCATCTTGACGCAGATATCAGGCAAATCGACGAAACCGAGGAAGGAGCCAAGATTTACAAGGAGGCGATGAACAGCCTGTTGAAGGATTGGCGCCATTCCCAAGAACTGGGCAACCAACGTAATGATGCCGGTGCAAAAGTTCTTGTTGCCGCCAAGACCACCTCCGAGGCTGGCATGGCAGGAACCCAACAAAACGCTAAAACCGCTGTAACCTCCTTGGGTCGGGCTTCAACGATCATGGTCGGTGGCCTCATCTTTGCTTTGATTCTCGGTAGTGTAATTGCTTATTTTGTTACTCGTTCGATTACCGTGCCCGTCGGCAAGACCGTGCACCTTCTTGACGAAATGGCCTTGGGGCATCTGAGCGAACGGCTTAATATGGATCAAACCGACGAGATTGGCCAAATGGCTCGGACCATGGATGCCTTTGCCGACAATCTTCAGAATGAGATGGTTCATGCCTTGGTGAAACTGGCCGATGGTGATCTTACCTTTGAGGCCAAGCCACGGGATGAAAAGGATGCGATCAGGAACTCGCTCAAAAAGACCGGCGATGATCTCAACAAGATTATTTCCGATATTCTGATGGCCACCGAGCAGATCGCTTCCGGTTCCGGCCAGGTTTCCGACGCGAGCCAGGCCTTGAGCCAGGGAGCCACCGAGCAGGCCGCTTCGTTAGAGGAGATCACCAGCTCCATGACCCAGATGGCCTCCCAGACCACCACCAATGCCGAAAACGCTACCCAGGCCAATCAACTGGCCACCGAGACCCGGGCTGCGGCGGAAAAGGGTAACGGCCAGATGCAGCAGATGGTGTCGGCCATGGGCGAGATCAACGAGGCCGGCCAGAATATCTCCAAGATCATCAAGGTCATTGATGAGATCGCCTTTCAGACCAATCTGCTCGCTTTGAATGCGGCGGTGGAAGCGGCCCGGGCCGGACGGCACGGCAAGGGCTTTGCCGTGGTGGCCGAGGAGGTGCGTAATCTGGCGGCCCGCAGCGCCAAGGCGGCCAAGGAGACCGCCGAGTTGATCGAAGGTTCCGTGGCTAAAACCAAGAACGGCACAGAGATCGCCGAGCAGACCAGTCAGGCTCTGGCCGAGATCGTGACTTCAGTGACCAAGGTCACCGATCTGGTCGGTGAGATCGCCGCCTCATCCAATGAGCAGGCCCAGGGGATCGCCCAGACCAATCAGGCATTAAGCCAGATCGACCAGGTAACCCAGCAGAACACGGCCAGTGCCGAGGAGTCGGCTGCCGCGGCGGAAGAGCTTTCCAGCCAGGCGGTGCACATGAAAGATATGATGAGCAAATTCAAGGTCCGCCAGCTTGCTTATTCGAATCGGCCGCAAGCGGCGTTGGCTCATCATACCCCGGCAGCATCACCTAAGGATGTTTATTGGGGCGACACGCCTGTTGCTGAACCAAAAAGAGCAAAGACGCCGGGATCGAAATCGAGCGATATCATTGCTCTTGATGACTCCGAATTCGGCAGATATTAGTTGACCAAGACATTGGGGAAGAAAGTAAATTTCTTCCCCCTCAGTTCAACTAACCGGTGAATTTTTAGTAATTGATAAAGATAAGGGAGTACTTTCCTATGGCTGACGATAAACAAGTAATTGAAACCGACGATGAGCTTTACGACGACGAAGATACGCAAAAGGATAAATACCTTACATTTCATCTGGCCGGTGAAGATTATGGTATTGAAATCGCCTATGTTACCGAGATTATCGGGATTCAGAAGATCGCCGAAGTGCCGGACATGCCTGACTTTATCAAAGGGGTGATCAATCTGCGCGGCAAGGTAATACCGGTGATGGATGTGCGTACCCGTTTCAAGCTGGCGACCAAGGAATATGATGACCGAACCTGTATCGTGGTTGTTGATATCGATGAAAACGCGGTGGGTCTGGTGGTTGATAAGGTGCGGGAGGTGGCGGACATACCGGAAGATATGGTCGAAGGGCCGCCCAAGACCGGCAAAAAGGAAGGGAGCCGTTATATCAAGGGGATGGGTAAGATAAATGATGAGGTCAAGATCATTCTCAATGTCGGTCAACTCCTCTATGACGATGAGTTGGAATTGATCAGTGACGGACAGTCAAAAAATATAAAAGCGGCATAATATCAGTCTGTTGGGAGATCATTTGTTTGGCCTTGGGTTTATTGATAAATATGCAGTTAAAACTGCCCCGATGTGGAAAGGCTCCTCACGGAATGCCCTCCTCGCCCAAGTCGTACCATACTTGTAGTGTATGATTGGTCTTGAAGCATCGGGGCAGTTTTTTGGTGGGGTGACAGGTGTTAGGTAATGAGGTGGGGGAATTATAATCTCATACCGAAGGGTGGCGTCTATGTTAAATAAAGAACAAGTATGTCCTGATCATTTTCGTTCTATCGGCAGATGTTCAAATGATAATTTTTTTTGCGGTCCAGCCTTGCCCCTGGCAGGTGATAAATTTTATTTTTATAGTAATGATCCGCCTAAAGGTTGTCCCGCCATGATTAGCTATGGAAATTTGTTTACCTGCAGTTGTCCGGAGCGAAAGGAGTTTTACCGGAAATATCGTTATTAAGCCCCCTCACGGCGCGCTTCCCGAGCCCTGTCTTGTTTGTTGACATTACGGGGCCGGGGGGCTCGTTTTTTCAAGCATCCCGCAGATGGTGTCCTGCCATTCTTCGATCTGCTCCCGGTATATTTTGGCGGAAGATTCCTGTCCGCAATCCATGCAGACGACCCTGGCCTTGTGTCAGCGCCCTTTAAGGCGGGCCGATCCCTCACAAAAAATGCATTGCAGGGCAGATTCCTCGTAGATGAAGGACGAGGTGCGGAGGGTGGCGTTTTTATTGGCGTTCATAATGTGATAAATCCATCTTAATTTGGTTGGGGCGGGCAATTTTTGACTATAATTATTAAATTACAGGCTGTAACTTAATCGCTGTTGAGAATAATAACCAGAGTGGCAGAGGGTGGATCTTTTATTTTTGTTGAAATTCTCTTTTATTGTCCTATCTTAGGAGCTATTATAATCTAAAATTAATGGGGGTATTATGCGACTCAGAAATAATTTTATATTTGTCCTGTGTTTGTTTTTTCTTTCAGCCTGTCAAACTCCAGGAGGCAGTATTGCTTTGAAATGGCCGCCTGAAAACGAAAAAAAAGCACAGGTTAACAACGGGCCCGGCCAGGGTCCGCCTTCCCATGCTCCCGCGCATGGATACAGGCGTAAATATGGTTATCGCTATTATCCAGATGCCCAGGTCTATTTTGATACGGCTCGCAAGGCATATTTTTATCTTGATGGCGGCACATGGCAGATGAGTGTCTCCATCCCCAGCGAGTTGAAGATTAACCTTGGCGATTATGTGGAGATAGAAATGGAGAACGATAAGCCTTATACTGAGTTCAAGGCGCATCAGGCCAAGTATCCCAAGGGTAAGTTTAAAAATAAGAAAAAAGGAAATAAGTGGTGAGATTAAATAGTGAAGAAAGGTTGGTGAGGGGTTCTTGTTTTATCTTTGTTTGTTGCGTCTTGCTGATTTTATCCGGTTGCGCCGCTGCGGTTGTCGGTGGCGGGGCGGCCGGTGGTTATGCGGTGGCCACCGACGAACGTTCAAGTGGGGGAATGCTGGATGATTCGGCGATTACCGCGAAGGTAAACAAGGAATTGATCGGTGATGAGCAGGTTAAGGCCGTTGATGTTGATGTTGACACCATAGACGGTGTTGTTATCCTGTCCGGTTTTGTCGACTCCCAGGGGCAACGGAGCAGGGCCGGTGAGATTGCCGGGAAAGTGCCGGGGGTGGTCAGGGTAAAAAATAATCTGTTGATCGGCTCCCGCACCATTGGCCAGGGACTTGACGATAAGGTTCTCGGCTCGAAAATCAAAGCAAAACTTATTGAAGCGCCCGGGGTCAGATCTTTGAATGTCGATGTCGATGTTTATTTGGGTAACGTCAGCCTTACCGGCATCGTCGGCTCGGAAGCGGAGAAGAAGACCATCATCGGTATTGCTCGTTCCGTGCAAGGGACTAAAAAAATAATTGATAACATTATAGTAAGATAACCCGCTTTTTTATAATCTTTCGGCTGGTTAATCTTTTGGATGGGAGCTTAATTATGAAAGGAATTCTCATATCTGTGTTTGCCCTGATGCTTGTGGGCGGCCAGGCTTATGCCGCATGTGTTCAGGGCGATTGCCTGAACGGGCAGGGCACTTTTGTCTACCCGGATGATCGTAAATATGAAGGCCAGTGGCAGGGTGGCGTGCGGCAGGGGATGGGGGTGGAAACCTACTTTGATGGCAATACCTATACCGGGGAGTGGCAGGCCGATAAAAAAAACGGCAAGGGTACCGAAACATATTCCGGCGGCAATAAATATGTCGGAGAGTGGCGGGACGGTAAGGCCGATGGGATAGGCCGGTTTACCGTTTCCGATGGCTCGGTTTACGAGGGTCATTGGCAGAAAGGTTTGAAGAGCGGCAGGGGGATAGAGTCCTATCCCGATGGGGGAAAGTACGAGGGCCAGTGGCGGGATGGATTTAAAGACAGTGAAGGTGAGCAAACATTCCCTGATGGAGGTCGTTATGTAGGATCCTGGCAAAAAGGTGACCCGACCGGGCAGGGCTCCTATTTCTATGCCAACGGCGATACCTATGTCGGGGAATTTGCCGGATTCAAGCGGCAGGGGCATGGGGTTTATACCTTTGCCGTCGGCGGCAGCTTCAGTGGCCAGTGGCAGAACGGCCTCAAGCATGGCGAAGGGATTTTGGAATTTGCCGATGGCGGTCGTTATGAGGGGCGCTTTGAAAATGGCGTCCGGGTTGGCAAAGGAACCTATTTCTATCCCAATGGCGATAGTTATGAAGGTGAGTTCGCGGAATTTGTTCGGCATGGTCAGGGGACCTATACCTTCATCGATTCAACTTCGTTGAGCGGCGAGTGGCGGAACGGTAAGCTGGTTAAGCCGCAGTAAGTCCTAGACACCGACGATTCTTTATTGCCATGCATCCACTAAATCTTTGTGTTGTTTTGGTCGAGCCCAAGGGCGCCGCTAATATCGGTGCCGTGGCCAGGGCCATGAAAAACTTCGGTTTTTCCGACCTGCGCTTGATCAACCCCCGGGTTGATCATCTAAGCGAGGCGGCTGTTAATATGGCGGTTACCGCCCGTGATCTGCTTGATAAGGCCCGGATTTTCACCTCCCTTGCCGAGGCGCTTAGTGATTGTAATCTGGCCCTGGGCACCACCCGTCGTTTTGGCCGTTACCGCGAGGAGTTTCTGCATCCGGCCGAGGCCGGCCGCCTGGTGGCCGGATTGTCGGCGGCGGCCGGGGTTGCGTTGGTTTTTGGCCGTGAAGATAAAGGGCTTAAAACCAGCGAACTTGACCTCTGTCAGCAGCTTGTTACCATTCCCGCCCATCCAGATTTGCCCTCCATGAATCTGTCCCAAGCCGTCATGCTCTGTCTCTATGAGGTGGCCGAAGCTTTAGCAGTTGATAGTTTGGATGAAAAAGAGGCTAACCTTAATGCCTCGGGGGAGGAGTTGGAGGCCATGTTTGTTCAGATGGAGCAGACCTTGCTTGATATCGGTTTCCTTAATCCCCAGAATCCTAAACATATTATGAGATCATTCCGGCGGATGTTCGGACGGCAGGGACTTGACGGCCATGAGGTTGGTATCTGGCGGGGGGTGTGGAGCAAAATTGAGTGGTTACAAAAAGAGCTGGGGAAAAAAGAGGTTTAAAAAAAAGTTGAGATCGTAACGTGATGTTTTCGTTAATGAATTGATTTGGCGCAGGAAATTTAACGTGGAATTATGAAAAAAAGTGCGTGGATCGCTTTACTTTTGGGATTGGTTAGTGCTATTATTAAATCACGAGGGAGAGTCTAACATTAAAATAAAAAAACGGCAGCTTCAACGCAACGTTCGTTTAAAAGAGAGGCTCATCCCACAAAAAAGCAGTGCCTTTATGGCGCTGCTTTTTTTTTATGTCTACTAATTGTTCCGGCTATTGTCAGTCGACATTAAGGTGGGTGTCGTCATTGACTGCGTAAATCAGAGCTCCATGAAATTGAGGGCGGTTTCTGCCCTCGATATCCTCACTGTCGAAGATATCATTCGTTTTCGCCCATTCCAGCAGTTCTTTCATTTCCGTGCGGCCAAGGTAAATAGCCCAGCATTTCTTATCCGTTTCCGACTCGTACAGCGCCATCTCTTTTTTTAGACGTTCTGTTATGTGCATGATCTTCTCTTAGTCTTTTGTAGAATCTTATTAGGTAGGCAGTCACTTGGGGCAAGCCGTATTTTAATTCTTAACTTCGGCATATTATTAATAAATATGATTGGAAGTCAAGATACCTTAGCCGGAATTATACAGATATTGCTATCTTTTAACGAGGTCTTACTGTTTGTTAGTGGTGGCGGATCCTAAATAAGGACGATAAAACAAGTTGTTTGATCTTTAGTTATATTTACGGCGCCGGGGATCTATGAGAAACAATATTTGATTCCCACTTGATTTCAGTCCAGGGAAAATAACTGTGACTTGAGGTTTGATCCGGATTGTTTGCGGGTGGGAGCGAATTTATTCGCGAAAAAATAGATAAGTTGAGGGACTCATCCGTTATGGGGGACTAGCCGGCTATCATTCGCGGCATAAGTCGCTGTCATTAAACTTTTTTCTGTCCGGCTGCAGCCCAGGTGGAAATCGGGAAATAATAGATATATAAAATTGCCGCAAATTTCGGGCTCGGAGCGCAGGATATAAAAAAAGGGCCTAGGATAAATCCTAAGCCCTTTGTTATTTCGTGGGGTGAGCGATGGGACTTGAACCCACGACCTCCGAGGCCACAACCCGGTGCTACCACCAGCTGAGCTACGCTCACCATATGTTGTCGATCCTTAAAATAAGGAGCAACGGCCCCTTTATAATTGATCAACTTTGATTTCGCAAGGATAAAGTCTTAAAGATTTTTTCCTTTTAAATATCTTTGCCGCAGTGCATGCAGATCTTGGCCTGGGATTTTATGATTTCCATGCAAAATGGGCATTCTTGTTTATGGTTGTTGCTGAGCAGCTGCTTGACGGCCATCTCCGCCTTCATCCTGATTTCGCCGTGGATAAACTTGTGGTTTCTGATCGGGTCGATACAGTCGAGGCTGTTAATGTCGACAAGAAGATCGCAGGCACGTTTGCGGGCATCAAGGTCGGCCAAATCGTCGATAACGAGACACAGGGCTGGTTGCAGATTATTTTCAGCCACACAGGTCTCCAGTTGTTCGGTGTATTTTTTCTGGCACTCGTAACGTTGGCCCTGTTTTGTTAACGTCTCAACATCAATTATCGAGCCGGTAAAAGCGATGGTGCTGCCAACCATCATGGGGCTGCCTTTCTTTTCGCCGGGCAGGAGCATGTAGCGGCAGGAAGCGGAATGGCCATAGCGCTCCTCGAATTCGTCCCAGCTTTTGGTGAAGAGCGAACATTCATCGTTTAGGCAGATGAAAAAGATGTCCGATCCCCAGCCCAAGCCGTCGCCGACATGAAACGGCGGGGCCTCGCAGCAGGAAAGCCGTTGTTGGCAGTGGGGGCAGTAATGTTCTTCGCTGGCTAATTTGATGCATCTTTCAATATCCATTCCAAAGTCCTCCATAAACACTGACCGCGACTGGCGGCAGGTTTATTTTAAATTGTAGAAACCAAGGTGTCTCCGCCCAGACCCGCAGGCGTACTTACTGAATTTTCCGGCGACCTGCTTGCGGTTGGGTGATTTTGTAGACAAAAAGCCCGGCAAGGTGGAATGAGAAAAATGAGATCCTTGATATTTCCTTAATATATTTAAGTTGGCAAAGAAAATAATGCAGAACTTCTAGAAGGTCAATGAGCCACTTGAATAAATAACCATGATCCTCGATCCTTTGCCCGGTTTGGTCGTTATTTAAGATGGCCTTGGCCGGCTATGGCCGGTGTTGAGCATAGGCGGCGGCCCCCTTGAGGGCTGCCTGGCTGTCGTGGATAAGGGAGATCGGGATTTTTTCCAGTAGTTCCCGCATGCGTCCTTTGGCTAAGAACCCCTGCATGAAACCGCCGTTTTTCAGGGCCGGAGCAATTTTGGGGCCGATGCCGCCGCCGATATAAATCCCGCCGAAGGTCATGGCCTGCAGGGCGATATCGCCTGCTTCCGAGCCATAGAGTTGAATGAAAAGCTCCAGGGCCTTAATGCAGGTGGGGTCTTGCTTATTCAGCGCTGACTGGGAAATGACGGCGGCCGCATCTTCGGCGCTGAGACGTTCGGCCAACCAGCGGGGTTCCTGGTAGCTGAGGTCTTCTTTTAAGAAGTTGTAGATGTTGACAAGGCCCTGCCCGGAGACAACCCTTTCCATGCTGGCGTGGCCAAAGGCCTTGGTCAGATAACGGTGCAGGCGGTATTCCTGTTCGTTGCGCGGGGCGAAATCCTTGTGGCCGCCCTCTGAGGCGCAGGGATGATAACGGCCTTCATCCCAGATCAGTAAAGCTTCGCCCAGGCCGGTGCCGGCGGCAATCACCCCGATGTTGCCGTGGTTAGGGTGCGGCAGGTTGTTGATCGGCAGCAGTTGGTCGCCATTTAGGTGCGGAACCGCGTAAGCCAACGCTACCAGGTCGTTGATTAGGGAGACTTGATTCCAGTTGAAACGTATTTTCAGTTCTTGTTCACTGATTGTCCACGGCAGATTGGTGGTGGTCGCCGTGCCGTTAAAAACAGGACCGGCAATGCCCAGGCACACCTGACTAACTGGCGGGTTTTTGTGCTGGTTGAGGAATTGTTGGATCAGCTCAACCGGGGTGTCGGCCGAGGCGGTAGGAAAGGTTTGGGTTTTTTTGAGGACAAGGGATGATTTGTCGGCAATAAAAAAAGCGAGACTGGTTTTGGTGCCGCCTATATCGCCGGCCAATATTAATTTCTCGGATGAGTTTGCTTTTATTTTAATCTTTGAAAGCGACATATGGAAAATGGCCTTGCGTCTGTTATGGTTTGAGGAGTAATATTTTTAATATCAGCACCTGGGTTTGCTTGTCTCAAATTTTTATCTATGTATATCTACTTACGTGATAAGATTTGGTAAAAGATAGTTGTTTGTTTGGCTTGCTTATTTATTTGATGATACACATTTTTCTCCAATATTGGCACTGATTTTCCGGGAAAATAGATTGACTTTTTGGGGCATGGGAATTAAAGAATAACCTTGCTGACATACATCAATAATCAAAGACGGGGATGGTATAAAATCGCCTCGTTTTACAGATATTTAATATTGAAAGTCTTGGGTTTTGTTAAAAAAAATTATGGCTAAAGAAGAGAGTCCTAGATACAAGGAGGCGGGTGTTGATATTGCTAAAGGGAATGCCTTTATCGACAATATCAAACCAATTGTGGCTTCCACCTTTCGTCCCGGAGTATTGACGGGAATAGGTGGTTTCGGTGGATTGTTCGCCCTTGGCGGCGGCAAATTCAAGGACCCTGTCCTGGTCTCATCCACCGATGGGGTCGGCACCAAGTTGATGATCGCCAATATGTGCAACAAGCACGATACCATTGGTATCGATCTGGTTGCCATGTGTGTCAACGATATAATCGTTTGCGGCGGCACCCCACTTTTTTTCCTCGATTATTTTGCCACCGGCGGCCTGGATCTTGGGGTTGCCACCGATGTGGTCAAGGGGATTGCCAAGGGCTGTGAGATTTCGCAATGTTCCCTGATCGGCGGCGAAACCGCTGAGATGCCCGGTCTGTACAAGGCCGGCGATTATGATATTGCCGGGTTCGTGGTTGGCATCTGTGAGCGGGACAAGATGATCGACGGCTCCGAGATTCGGGTCGGCGACAAGCTTATCGGGCTTGCCTCAAACGGTGTGCACAGTAACGGTTATTCTCTGGTTCGCAAGGTCATTTTCGAGGAGATGGGACTCACCGTTGATGATTATGTCGAAGAGCTTGGCTGTACCGTTGGTGAAGAGTTGCTCCGGCCGACCAGGATTTATGTGCAACCTCTGCTGAACCTGATGAAAAATTACAAGGTCAAGGGTCTTGTCCATATCACCGGCGGTGGTATTATTGAAAATATCCCCCGTGTTTTACCTAAAGGCTGCAAGGCGGTTATCGACAAGAAAAGCTGGGATGTTCCGCCTATTTTTGATCTGCTTCAGAAAAACGGCAATATTTCACCTTCGGAGATGTGCATCACCTTTAACTGCGGAATCGGCATGGTGGTGGTGGTCAACGACAAGGATGCTGATGACTGCATGCAGCAGCTGTCGGCCTTGGGTGAAACGCCATTTTTGATCGGGGAGATCGCCGCCCGCAAGAAGAAGGATAGTTGCGCGGTTGAGGTTGATTGCGGCTGATATTTTTTTGCTATGATCTGGTTAATCCGCGGCTCCCGGTTAATTACCGGGAGCCGTTTTTTTTTAAGTTATGCCCCGCAATCCTTGCTGCCGCCTTTTATTTTGTAGATGGCGTGGTCCAGGGCGCCAAGAATCGCCTCGATGTTTTCCTGGGCCGCTTTTTTGCTGCCCGGCAGATTGATGATCAGGCTTTGCTTTCTGATTCCGGCTATCCCGCGGGAGAGAATGGCATTGGGGGTCTTTAGCAGGCTGGCCTGGCGCATGGCTTCACCGATCCCCGGGATCTCCCGGTCAAGGATGGGGCGGGTTGCTTCCGGGGTGAGATCGCTGGGCGAGACCCCGGTGCCGCCGGTGGAGATAATCAGATCGATCGCCCGGTTGTCGGCCCAGTCGATGAAGATCCGGCTTATGTCCTCGGGTTGGTCGGCGACTATCTCATAGGCCACCACGGTAAAGCCGTTTTCCGTGAGCAGTCGGTTCAGGTTGGGGCCGCTGGTGTCTTCCCTTTCCCCCCGCGAACCTTTGTCGCTTACCGTTAAAATCCCGCAGCTGTAGCCAGACATATTTCTCCTTTTCAGGTGGAAATCCCACCGGTTAATTATTTGTTATTCTAGTTAAAAAAAGCCAATGAAGTCAAGGAACTAATCTTAATCTGAGTTGTCTTCTCAGGGTCAACCTGCTATGGTGTTCAAGGTTATTTGCAGATTACCACTTTTTGAAAATAATAAGATGAAACAGCCAGCGCAGGATACAGGAAAAATAGCACGATCAGCCGGCACGGTGAGCATTGCCGTGATGTGCAGCCGTGTGCTCGGTCTGGCCCGGGAGCAGGTCTTTGCCGCCATGTTTGGCGCCGGTTTTGCCTTTGATGCCTTTGTGGTGGCCTTCCGCATCCCCAATATGCTGCGTGACCTCTTTGGGGAGGGAGCCTTGAGCGCCGCCTTTGTCGCGGTGTTTTCCGAGTATGACACCAATAAGGGCGAGAGGCAGACCTGGGCCTTGGCCGGCAATGTCCTGGTTTTTATCGGCCTGCTCTTGAGTTGCCTGACCTTGGTCGGTATTATTTTTTCGGATCAGATCGTCAGGTTCATGGTGGAGGCCGAGTTTGAGCAGATACCCGGCAAACTTGAGCTCACCCGGTTGTTGTCGGTCATCATGTTTCCTTTTCTTATCTTTATTTCCCTCTCTTCGGTGGTGATGGGCATCCTTAACACCAAGGGCCGTTTTTTCGTCCCGGCCATGGCCTCAAGTTTTTTCAACCTCGGCTCTATTGTCGGCGGGGTTGGTCTTGCCCTGCTGATGCCCCGTTTCGGCCAGCCTGCCATCGTCGGCATGGCCATCGGCACCCTGATCGGCGGCCTGCTTCAGTTTGCCGGCCAGCTGCCGACCCTGTTTGCGGCGGGCTTTAAGTTTCTGCCCCGGATCGACTTTAAGGATCCGGGTTTGCGGCGGATCATAAGGCTGATGCTGCCGGCGGTGATCGGCTTGGCGCCGCTGCAGGTCAATGTGTTGATCAATACCTATTTCGCCTCGTCCCTGGAGCAGGGGAGTCTCTCCTGGCTCAGTTACGCCTTCAGGCTTTTCTGGCTGCCGGTCGGCCTGTTCGGGGTCGCCATCTCCACCGCCACCATGCCGGTCATTTCCCGCTATGCGGCGCTCAAGGATATGGCCAAATTGAAGGAAACCTTCACCTCGGCCCTGACCATGGGCTTTTGTCTTACCATTCCCGCCGCGGTAGGCCTGATGCTGCTGGCCGAACCGGTCATCCGCCTTATTTTCGAGCACGGCAGCTTTGACGGTTATGCAACGGCCAAGACCGCAGAGGCTCTAACTTATTACGCTGTCGGGCTTTTTGCCTATTCTTCGGTGAAAATCATGGTGCCGATTTTTTATGCCTTGGATAACACCAGATATCCGGTGGCGGGAACCTTTTTGACCATGGCGGTCAATGTGGTGGTTATTCTTCTGACTATTGACACTCTCGGGCATAAAGCCCTGGCTTTTTCCATCTCCTGTGCCATGATTATAAACTTTCTGTTTTTAAGTTCGGTTCTCTACTGGAAACTGGCCGGCTATTCCGTCGGCTACCTGATGCGGGGGGTGGGCAAGGTCGTGCTGGCCGCAGGGATCATGGGGGGCTGGCTTTTTTATCTGCAGCGCGTGTTGGCAGCCATTGCGGCCCAGGGGGTGCTGGGCGGGCTTGCGGCTTTAAGCGTTTTGGTGGTGAGCGGCGCGGCGCTTTACGGTCTGGTCCTTTACGCACTGAGATTGAAGGAGTTGAACCTGCTGGTCGATCGTACCCTGGCCCGTTTGCAGGGCCGGTGATGGTGCTGGCCTCTGTCTTAGCCGGTCATCTCCCTGAGCAGTGAGAGCTGGGCCAGCAACGCCGGCACCGCGGTGTCCACCCGGAGGATGCGGGGGCCCATGCTGAAGGTGACAAAGCCCTGGCTTTTGAATTTTTCAACCTCAAAGTCTACCCAGCCCCCTTCCGGGCCGATGGCCAGAACTGCCCGGCCGTTGAGGGGCAGGGCGCAGGAGGCGGCAATGGTTTTTGCCGTGTCGGGATGGGCCAGCAGTCGAGTGGGGCAGTCAGCCAGCATGGCCGGCAGTTCATCATCGACAAAGGGCAGAAAACGGTGGTGGAGGGAGATCTTTGGTACCCGGGTGGCAATCGCCTGTTCCAGGCCGAGGAGCAGGGGTTCCAGGAAGGCCTCATCCTGAATGATGGCGGAGCTGAAAAAACTTTTTTCCACCCGCTTGGCCTTGATTAAAAATATGCGCTCCACCCCCATAGAGGCGGCCTGGGCTAAAACCCTTTTCAGCATAATGGGGCGGGGCACGGCCAGGATCAGGTCGGTGGGCGGCATCGGGGCCGGAGTTTCGCCGAGGGAGATTTCCAGCACAACCCGGTGGCGGTCGATTTCTTTAATCACCCCCTGGCCGATTGCGCCGTTGATGATCCCGACCCGGACGGTGTCGCCGGCTGCATTGCGCAGCACGGTGCTGATATGTTTGGCCCGGCGATCGGTGAGCACGACGCTCTGCTGATTAATTTCGTCTGGGGCTAATAAGATAAGGTTCATAATTATATGGTTGTCCGTTTTTTTTATAATCTGCTGCAGATGATCGGCTTGATTGTATTCGCTCCGATCATTTTCGTCAAAGTTATCCTGACCCCGAAGTATCGGAGCCGTGTTCCGGCCCGGCTTGGTCTGGGCCTTGACCGGCTTGCTCTTGATAAATTTTCCGGCCGGCCGCGGCTCTGGCTCCACGCCTTGTCGGTGGGCGAGGTGGCTTCCGCTCGTTATTTGGTCAAGGAATTGCGCCGGGCCCATCCCGAGGCCGCCATCTTTTTTTCGAGCGCCACCAGGGCCGGCGAGCATTTCGCCCGGGAAACCCTGACGGGGCAGGTGGATCTGTTTGTGCCGTTTCCCCTTGATTTGGGGTGGAGTGTTCAGCGGATAGTGACCGCGGTCAAGCCTGATCTTTTTGTGTTGGTGGAGACTGATTTTTGGCCCAACATGCTTGCTTGTCTTAAAAAGCATAACATCCCGGCCTTGTTGGTTAATGGTCGCATCTCCGCTGAATCCTTGGCGAGATACCGTAGCCTTAACTGGTTTTTTCTGCCGCTTTTTCAATCCTTTTCCCATCTGGCCATGCAGACCGAGCGAGATGCTCTTAATCTGATTGAGCTTGGTGTGGCCGGGCAACGGGTTTCCGTGTTGGGCAATCTTAAGTATGATGCGGTTGTCCCGGCGGTCAGGGCGGGAAGTGAGCCGGCGGGGCGGGCGGTTTATGCGATTCCGGATCAGGCCCTGGTCTGGGTCGCGGGCAGTACGCATCAGGGCGAGGAAGAGGTGATCCTTGCCGCCTTTGCACGATTGGTTGCGGTGTATCCGGATCTTTTTTTGGTGTTGGCGCCGCGGAATGTGGAGCGGGGTACTGAGTTGCAGCTGTTGGCCCGGGAAGCGGGCTTTTCTGTCAGGCGGTGGACCGAAGAAAATTCTCAAAACGATGCACGGGTTTTAGTGCTTGATACCCTGGGTAAATTGGCCGGGCTTTACGCCTTGTGTGATTTCGCCTATGTCGGCGGCAGCCTGGTGCCGGAAAGAGGCCATAATCCGCTTGAGCCCGCTGTTTTCGGCAAACCGGTGATGTTCGGCCCCCATATGGAGGATTTTGAAGAGATAAGCCGTGACCTGCTTAAGGTCGGCGGCGCCCGAGAGGTTAAAGGCGAGGATGAAATCTTTGCTTGTGTATCTGGCTGGTTAAGCGATAATAATGAGAGAGAGAGAGTCGGGGCGCAGGGGCGGCAATTGGTTTTAAGACAGCAAGGGGTAACCCAAAGGCATCTTGCCTTGATTGACGATATCTTGGCCCGGAGGGAGTTGTGATGAGCCGGTTTTATCAGCTGTTGTTTGTAGTCGGGCGTCTTTTTACCCCTTTATACAGTGCGGGGATGATGCTTCGTGCCTTTCTTTATAAGAAAAATATTTTTTTAAAGTCTCAATCATTGCCGGTGCCGGTGATCAGTATCGGTAATCTGACCATGGGCGGCACCGGTAAGACACCGCTGGTGTTGTACGTTAGTCGTTATCTGCTGGGGTTGGGCCGGAAGCCGGCTATTGTCAGCCGTGGTTACGGCGCAAAGATTCGCGGCCCGGTTACCGTGGTTTCCGACGGGCAAAAAATCATTACGCCGCCTCAGTTTGCAGGGGACGAGCCCTCGATGATGGCTGAAAGTCTTGCCGGGGTGCCGGTCTTGATCGGCCCGAAAAGGCCGCTGGTTTGTCGGCGGGCCTTGGAGCAATTCAAGGTGAATGCCATTGTTCTCGATGATGGCTTTCAGCATCTTGCCCTGGCCCGGGATGTTGATCTGGTTCTGTTCAGTGCCCGTACTTTTCTCGGCAGTGGCTGGGTTTTTCCCGGCGGTGAGCTTCGTGAGCCTTTTTCCGCCTTGAAAAGGGCGCATTCCTTTGTGGTTACCGGGGTTGATAATAGTAATCGCAATAACGTGGAATCTTTTCAGCGGTTGCTCAAGGGGGTTTTTCCGGAAAAACCGGTTTTTCTCGGCGAGTATCTGCCGGTAAGTCTTCTGAGCAGCAAACACGCTAAAACTTATCCCATCGATAAGGGCAAGCGGTTGCCGGTCTTCGGCTTTGCCGGGATCGCCAACCCCGAGGCTTTTCGTCATACCTTGAAAAAAGAGAAGTTTTTGCTCACCGGTTTTAGATCATTCAATGATCACCATCAATATACGGCAAGCGATGTTAATGCCTTGGTCGATTCAGCGCTTGCCCGTAAAGCCCGCGCCCTTATCACCACGGAAAAGGATTTCGTGAAGTTGAAGCCTTTTTTTGGGGACTTCCCTATCCTTGCCCTTAAGATAGAGTTGCTCATGGGTGAGGATTTTGATCTGTTTATCAGTGACCGACTCAGTCAATATGTCCTTAAAAAATAAGTGTGGTTATTTTTCCTTGATATTCTATAAGGTTGCCGGTGGTGTGTTTTTTTTGCCACAGGGATGCTGCCGGGCCTGGGATGACCTTTTTTCTTTTTCTTCTTTTAACTCCCTGATATAGCACCGTTCTATGTTTATTTGCTTTGTGTTGGGTTTTGTGGCCTGATATTTGCAGGTTTTACTAATTAATTGTTTACCAAACTTTAATAACTATCAACTGGATCTAGGGTTGTTTACGATATGAGTTCATTTCAGCATACAATAAAGAAAACGATACGATTTCGGGGAATCGGGTTGCATTCCGGTAAGCCGGTTACCTTGACCATTTTGCCCGCCGAGGTAAATAGCGGCATTCGTTTTGTCCGGTCCGATATGAACCAGGAGGCGCCTACCCCTGCCTTTATGGACAGAATTATTGATACCCGCTTGGCAACCACCATCGGCACCGAGGATGATGCGCCGATTTCCACCACCGAGCATTTGCTCGCCGCCTTGGTTGGCATGGGGGTGGACAACGCTATTGTTGAGATCGATGGCCCTGAAGTGCCGATCATGGACGGCAGCGCCGGTCCCTTTGTTCATGTTCTGAAAAAGATCGGTCGCAGCCGGCAGAATGCCAGCCGCTGGATGCTGAAGATTCTTAAGGAGATTTCGTATCAAGACGGTGACACCTATGTGAAGATTTTGCCTCATAACGGTTTTAAGGTCACCTGTGAAATTGATTTTGATCATGCCTTTATTCGTAAGCAGACCTATTCGGCAAATATTAACCCGAAAAAGTTTGCTCAGGAACTTGCCGCCGCCCGGACCTTCGGCTTTCTCGATCAGGTGGAGATGCTGCGGCAAAACGGCTTGGCCCTCGGCGGTTCTCTTGACAATGCTATTGTTATCGATGAGACCGGGGTGGTTAATGCCGACGGTCTGCGTTTTGCCGATGAGTTTGCCAGGCATAAGGCCTTGGATTTGATCGGCGATCTCGCTCTGCTCGGCTTCCCGTTGCTTGGCCATGTCATGGCCCGCAAATCCGGCCATGGCCATCATTTTGCTTTGATGCAGCAACTTGCCGCCCAGCCCGATCGCTGGGATCTGGTTACCTATGAAAAGGAAGGCGAAAACAGGGTGCTCGAAAAGGTCGCCAGTACCACCAGGGAGGCCGGCGACATGCTGCTCTCCTATCTGGTGCCGCCCTCGGTCGCGCTTGCCGGAGAGCCCTGCATGGCTTAAGCTGCAGTCTTTATCTATTAGCTGTTCCAACCCGCAGTCGTCTATGGCCTCTGCGGGTTTTTTTGTGTCAAGGGTCCGGGTATTGTTGTTTGTTTCCGAGCTAATTTATTGTCCTGTCGGGTTTCCTTGTTGCAAAGCTGTACGAAGCTGGTAATTTGGGACATTCCGGTTGTCTTTACTTTTAGAATATTGCGGCGTTGCGGCTTGCTTGCCGTGCCGGTTGTTTTTATCTGTCATCACTGATACGATTTTATCAGGTGTTGATCTCTTGGGCTTGGAGAGAATATAAGGAGAAGGTTCCATGGGTTTTTCCGGGAAATTAGGATTTGTCGGCGGCGGTTTGATGGCCGAGGCTTTGATTAAAGGGGTGTTGCAGGCCGGGCTGGTTGGGGCTGACCAGATTGTGGTGGCTGATCCCAGTGAGGCGCGGCGTAATCTGCTGCAAAGTGAATACAAGGTAGCGGTGTTAGCCGATGCGGTTGAGCTGTGGAGCCGGTGCAAGGTGGTGGTGCTTGCGGTCAAACCCCAGGTTGTTACCAAGGTCCTGGCGAGCTGCAAGGCGCATATCGTTGATAACCTGCTCATCTCCATTGCCGCCGGGATTCCCTTGGCCTTGCTTGAAAAAGGGGTGCAGGGCACCGGTTGCCGGGTAATCAGGGTTATGCCCAATACCCCGGCCATTGTTCTTGAGGGCGCTTCGGCCTTGAGCTGCGGCCAAGGGGTGGTTGAGGCGGATTTGGCGATTGCCAAGGGTATTTTTGAGGCGGTGGGTCTTACCGTTGTTGTTGACGAGAATTATCTTGATGCGGTAACCGGCTTGAGCGGCAGCGGGCCGGCCTATGTTTTTACTTTTATCGAGGCATTGATAGATGCTGGGGTCAAGGTGGGACTGGCGCGTCCGGTGGCCGAAACCCTGGCCATGCAGACCGTGCTGGGCTCGGTTCGGCTGGCCATGCATGAGGGTAAACATCCGGCCGAGCTGCGCGCCATGGTAACCTCCCCCGGCGGCACCACTATTGCCGGGTTGCATGAGCTTGAACGGGGTGCTTTTCGTTCTGTCATAATGGATACGGTGGAAGCCGCAACCAAACGTTCCGCCGAGTTGGGCAAGTTGGTCCTGGCTGACGATAACAAATAAGCGTGGTTGGTTTGTGATGAATATCCGAAAGGTCGGCATTATCTGTCGCAAGGACTCGCCTGATGCGCAACAGATGGCTGATGAGCTGGTGGTTTGGCTCGGCACCCATTCAATAAGCGCGGTAGTTGATCAAATCAGCGAGGAGATGGATCTTCTTGTGATTCTCGGCGGCGATGGCACCTTGCTCCATGTGGCCGATAGGGCCAGCATGTATCGGATTCCGGTGGTCGGGGTTAATCTCGGTGATCTCGGCTTCTTGACCGAGGTCGGAGTCGCTGAGCGTTTTGATGTATTGCAGCGCATCCTTGCCGGTGATGTCGTGGTTGAGGAGCGGATGATGCTCAAGGCCGGGATCAGCAAGAAGGGCCGGGTCAAGGAGTGGAAATACGCCCTCAACGATGTGGTGGTTAACAAGGGAAGCATTGATCAGCTGGTTAAGCTTCGCACCTGGGCTGATCACGAATATATTACCACCTATCGGGCGGACGGCTTGATTTTTTCAACGCCGACCGGCTCCACCGCTTATAATCTTTCCGCCGGCGGCCCCATTGTCAAGCCCGGGCTCCGTTCGATCATGGTGACGCCGATTTGTCCGTTTATGCTCGAAAGTCGGCCCGTTCTCCTGCCCTCCACCGTGCGGCTCAGGACCAGCCTTGCCGAGGCGGCCAGTGATGTGAAGGTGATCGTTGACGGGCAGTATGTGTGGGAGATGTCGGCCGGCGACACCCTGGAGGTTGAGGCTTCCGAGAATCACCTGCTTTTGATCTGTTCTCCCCAGAAGGATTACTTCGAGATATTGCGTAATAAGTTGAACTGGGGCGGGCGGGCCATGCGGTCGCAAATTAAGGAATAAATCAGGGCTGCTGACAACAGCGAAAAAAGGCAGGCCATAACTGGTCTGCCTTTTTTTATACTGATTGCCATCG
>Ga0224496_10000134_pt1 | contig 54122 bp, 47 predicted proteins | sample SF_Jul11_sed_USG_2_FD_168127 | JGI IMG/M metagenome (GOLD analysis project Ga0224496, IMG submission 168127) | Sediment microbial communities from San Francisco Bay, California, United States - SF_Jul11_sed_USGS_8_1 | ecosystem: Environmental > Aquatic > Marine > Sediment | place: USA...
AAGGAACTCTCCCGCCGGAAGAGCAGGGGTCTGGATCCCCACGATGATTCTCTGGGCGCCGAGCCGCTGGAGAAGCTGCCTTACATCGTGGTGGTGATAGACGAGCTGGCGGACCTGATGATGGTTTCTTCCAAGGACGTGGAGGACTCGCTGGCGCGGCTGGCCCAGATGGCCCGCGCCGCCGGAATACACCTGATCGTGGCCACCCAGCGTCCAAGCGTGGATGTGCTCACCGGGCTGATAAAGGCCAATTTCCCCGCCCGTATAAGCTATCAGGTGCGCACCCGGGTGGACTCGCGCACTATCCTGGACTCCATGGGCGCGGACACTCTGCTGGGCAAGGGTGACATGCTATACCTCCCGGCCGGCGCTTCAAAACTGGTGCGCATCCATGGGCCATTCGTTTCCGACGAGGAGATTCATCGGGTGGTGGACTACTTGAAGGATCAGAGAAAGCCTGAGTATGACGCGCAGATATTGGAAGCCCGCGAAGGGGACAGCGTCGGCGACGGCGGGGATGGAGGATTCGGCGCCGAGGATATGGATGAGAACTACGACAAGGCTGTTGAACTGGTGGCCCGCACCCGTCAGGCAAGCATATCGATGATCCAACGCAGGCTGCGCATTGGATACAACAGAGCGGCCCGCATCGTGGAGATGATGGAGTCCCAAGGGCTTGTAGGCCCGGCGGACGGGCTGAAACCCAGGGAGGTTTTCATCAAGGAGCTCGATGACGTGGAGAGCGTGAATTAGCTGAACAGCTGTTGCGCTTTAAATGGGAAATAACCGATCGCCAGGCTATTGGCCCATCATGACCCTCTCAAGTCCAGCCAACTCCTCCACGGTGTTAACTCCCAGAATCTGGACTGGGTCGTCTATCATCACCGCCGCCACGCCGCCCCCCCCGGCGGAGGCCATCGCTACTATGTCGGTCAGGTAATACTCCCCCTGGGCGTTGGCTCGGTCGATCCTGCCCAGGGCGCCGAAGACAAACTCCGCGTCGAAGGCGTATATCCCCGCGTTTATCTCTTCCGTGGCAAGCTGCCAGGCGGTGGCGTCCCTGGCCTCCACTATGGCTTCCACTTCGCCTTCCCTGCGAATGATTCTCCCATATGCGCCGGGCTCATCCATCCGGCATGTGAGCAAGGCCACCGCCGCGCCGGTCCGCCTCCGCTCCTCCAGCAGTCTCTCCAGCGTCTCGGGCTTTATGGCGGGCACATCGGCGGAGAGAACCAGGACCACTCCCTTGAAGCCGTAAAAAGCCTCGCCCGCGCAGGCCAGAGCATGGCCGGTGCCCAGTTGCGGCTCCTGGACTGCGAATTCCACTTCCTCGCCAGCCAGCCGTTCCATCACCATCTCCCGTTCATGACCCACCACCGCCACTATCCGGTCCGGCCCCAGGGGCCTTGCGGCCTCTACTACCCACATAACCAGGGGCTTTCCCCCGATCATGTGGAGAGCTTTAGGCAGGTCGGATTTCATCCGGGTCCCTTTCCCCGCAGCCATTATCACAACGCCCAGCTTTTCTGGCATTTCAGTAATTTTCTTCATTTATTCCCCCCGCAGGGCGTCCACTGGATTCAGCCGCGACGCCTTGTACGCCGGCCACCAGCCGAAGAACGCTCCCACCACCAGAGCGGTGGAGTATGCTATCACCACGGAGTCTAGGGTAATGTGAGTGCCCCACTCTGAAAAGCGGCCGACAACGTGGGCCACAGCGGCGCCCAGCCCCACTCCAATAATTCCTCCGATCCCAGCCAGAATTGTCGACTCCACCAGAAACTGCAGCAGGATGTCGGCCCGGCGAGCGCCCAAGGCTTTCTTGAGCCCTATCTCCCTTGTCCGCTCCGTCACGGTGACCAGCATTATGTTCATGATGCCGATCCCTCCCACCACCAGCGAGATGGCGGCGATACCGCCGAGCAGAAACGTGAAGGTGCGGGTCATCTCCTCCATCGATTTAATCATCTCAACCTGGCTGCGCACGTGAAAGTCATCATCTTCCCCCTTATGGATCTTGTGGGTACGGCGAAGCAGTGAGACTATCGCCGCCTCCGCATCCGCCATCGCCTCCTGGTTTTGCGCCTCCACGAAAATATTGCCAACACTGGAGCCACCAAAGAGCCTTTTCTGGTGGGTGGTGATGGGTATCAATATCTGGTCGTCCGCGTCCCACCATCCGGCCTGTCCCTTCTCCTCCATGACGGCGACCACCTTGAAGTTTACCCCGTTGATCTTTATGTAGTCCCCCAGCGGATTCCGGGCGCCAAACAATTTGTCCGCCACCACCTTCCCCAAAGCGGCCACGCGTCTGGCTCCGGCCACATCCCGCATGGTGAAGAAGGCTCCTCGGTCCATCCTGGTCTTGCGCGTCCGCGGATAGTCGGCGGTGACGCCGATAATGTTGGTCCTGGTGTTAAGGTTGTATCTTTTCACCTGTCCGCTCCCCACTGCGGTGGGCGCGACGGATATGACTCCGGCCACCTGCCTTCTTATCAGCTTCGCGTCGTCCAGGGTCAGGGTTTGAGCAGTGGCTGTCCTCACATGCCGTTTGCTCATCAGGCCAGGACGAACGATCAGCAGATTGGCCCCCAGGTTCTCTATGTTTTTACCGATGCTATACTTGGCCCCCTGGCCCAACGCCACCATGGCCACCACCGCCGCCACGCCAATGATGACACCGAGCATGGTGAGCAGCGATCTGGTGAACGCGCCGCTGAGTTCGCGCAACGCCACCTGCAGGATTATCTTGAACACAACCGGAGCCTTTATAGATATAATGCGAAATAATGAATTGTATCAAAGAGGATTGGTTTTTCGTAAACCCAATGTGACAGGAGGCGTACGATGAGAAAACTGGCCATCGTGGGATTGGTCACGGCGGTGATGTTGGCAAGCGGCGTGGCGTCGGCGGATCTGCTGGACAGGATTAAAAACACCGATTTCGTGGGTGGATTAAAATCTCCCCCCGGCGCGAAGGTATATATAATTTCGCCCAAGAACGGAGAGACGGTAAAAAATCCGGTCCTGATCCAGTTTGGATTAAAGGTTATGGGGGTGGCTCCGGCCCAGATCAGGATGGAGAACACCGGGCACCATCACCTGCTGATAAACAAATCTCTTCTGCAACTGGACCTGAACAGGCCCCTGCCCGACAACGATTCCAGGATCAAGCACTTTGATAATGGAGAGACGGAGATGCTGGCCAAGTTTCCTCCAGGAGTTTACAAACTGCGAGCGATATTCGGCAATTTCAACCACATGACCCACGATCCCCCCGTGATGAGCGAGGAGATCACCATAAATGTGGAATAATAAGCGGCACGAGCCTATTTGACGGCGTCCAGCGCGACTCTGGCGGCGCCCAGCAATCCGGCGTCATCCCCCAGCCTCGCCTGGACGATCCGTAAGGATCTGGTGTTTAGAGTATAGGCCCTTGCCAGGGCTCCCTTGCGCATGGGCCCCTTTAGCAGATCAAAGGCCCCGGCCATCCCTCCGCCGATAACGAACCTGCTCAAACCCAGTGAAAGCGCCAATGCTCCCAGCGCCTCCCCCAGTTCCGCCCCGGCCCCCCTCATGATCGCTCTGCAGGCCAGATCACCACTCCTGGCCAGATCCGCCACCATTTTCGCATCCACCATTTCTCGCGCTCCCCGGCATGAGCGGCGCAGCGCGGCGCCCTGTTTGGTATCCAGGATTCGGGCCGCCAGCCGGGCCACTCCGAAGGCTGAGGCGGTGGTCTCCAGGCAGCCGGTTCTTCCGCAGCCACACTTCATGTCGGCCGCGCTCACCGGCAGATGCCCAAACTCACCGGCCATCCCGTTGAAGCCGCGATACACACTGCCGCCCAGCACGATGCCCCCCCCCACCCCGGTGCCAAGAGTCAGCATGGCGAAATCGGGCCACCCTTTGGCGGCGCCGATCCATCCCTCACCGAAGGCGGCCGCATTGGCGTCGTTTTCCAGGAAAAGAGGGAAACCCATGCCCCGGGCCAGGTCCTCCGCCAGCGGAACGTCACGCCAACCGGGAAAATTGGGTGAGCTGGAAATTACATTCCTGGAAAAATCGACAGCCCCGGCGCAGGCCACGCACATGGAAATAGGTTGGGCTTTTTGAGTGGCAATTATCCGCTCTATGGCAGCGCGGACCCGCTTGACCAGTGGTTTATATCCAGATCGTGGGCTGGAATCAACACGGACTCGAGCTATGATGGCGCCATTGGACAAAACCGCCCCCACTCTGGCGCTACCTCCGCCGATATCCGCCCCAATCACGTAGCCTGGTGTGTTCATATGCTTTATAATATCGCAAGCGACTCGCAATCGCCGATTGACGGGAGAATAACAGAAACCAGACTAGCTTGCGGGGGAAAGTTTTTGATGGACAATATTCCAAGAGTTCCCGATGACGATCTTTACGAAGATCTGGACAGAAGCCTGGCGCAAAACAGGGCCAGGTCAAGAAAAAGAAAATCCCTGATTGTAGGTGGCGTGTTGGTGGGTCTGGGAATGGCCTACTATTTTTCCTATGTACAGCCATTGCAGGAGACCAGCTTGTTACAGCCCGCTCCGGCGCCGGTAGTGAAGACTGCCCCCCCGGAAATTGAGCGACCAGCGGCTGAGCAATCTGCTACCGATGATCAGGCCGCCGTTGCGGATGCCGCCGTTGCGGATCAGGCCGAGGCAGAAGAGCCAGCCGGCCAGACTCAACAAACCGAAGCGTCCACCGACGAAGTGCTGGACCCCCGGCAGGTGGATGAAAGGCTGGCGGCTCTCAACAAAATGAATCTTATCAAAGAGGATATGTCCGCCACCAATCCAAAGCCCTCCCCTCCGCCGGTGAGAAGGCTCGATGTCTCGTCGCGGGAAAACCCTGACGGCGCCACCCCAGTGGAGAGCGTCCCTGTGGAGGAGCCATCCCCTGCTGCGGAAGTGAAAATTCCGGAGTCGAGCCCGAGCGCCGACCCCAGCCCCGTGGAAGAACCGGAGGGCGCGCTATACACCGTCCAGGTTATCGCGACAGTAGACGCTCTGGTGGCCCTGGAGACTCGCGACAAGCTGGCCGAAAAGGGACACAAGCCCTGGATCGCCACCAGCCCTGCAAAGCAGAGAGCTTATCGGGTGGAGGTGGGAGTATTTAAAACCATCAGGGAGGCGGCCAGCCTATCCGCCAGGTTGGGCTCGGCAGGATTCCAGAATCGCGCCGCCTACCTTTCCGGAGGGAACATGGTGACCCTGGTCCTCGGCTCGTTCCAGAAAGAGGTGGAAGGAGAAAGACTGGCCAAAAAGGCATCTGCCGCCGGATTTGATGCGCGGGTGAGGCTTCGCTCCGACACGAAGAACATGTATATGGTTCGGGTGGGCAAATTCAAGACGCGCCAGGAGGCCCAGGACGCCATGGTGGAGGTGCGCAAGGCCGGGTTTCACCCGGAGGGGATAACAAAATAGCTGGAGCCGGGAAATGCGAATTTCATTATACTCAGTCATGTTCGCCTGGCTGCTTCTGCCCGCATGGGCAGACGCGGCGGAAATCAGGAACAACGGGAAAATTGATTCCGTGGTGGTCTACTCAGACAGGGCCGCGGTGAGCCGCCTGGTTGCCGCGGAATTCGGCGGCGGGCAGAACACCCTGACAATGGAAGATGTTCCCGCCGGGGTGGACGACAACTCCATTCGGGTGACTGCGACGGCCTCGGCCTCGATAACCATACAGAACGTGGACGTGGCTGTGAAACAACTGGCTGGCCATGCGGATCCGAAAATCCAAACATTGGTTGAGAAGATAGATGCTCTCCAGGAAAAGGGGGAACCGCTAAATATCCGGATGGAAGCCAGAAAGGCTCAGATTGAATTTCTGAAAACCCTGGCCCAAAATCGCGCCAAGGGCGCAGGTAAGGATCTTGCCTCCAGCGCTCCAGTGTCCAAACCCACTCCGCAGGAGCTGGCGGAGATGCTCGAATTGGTGTTCGAGAAACGATTGGGCGCCGAGAATGACATGCTGTCCATCCAAAGGGAGAGGAAAATTCTCAACGACCAGATCGACCAACTGCGACGAGAGCTGGCCCAGACCCAGGGTGTGGGCGCCAGGCGGACCAAAAATATCACTATAACGTTCGCCGCCAGTGGGGCCGGGAAGGGAAAATTCAGGGTGGAATATATGCTGTCTGGAGCCTGGTGGAGCCCGGTGTATGTTGTCCGTGGCGACTCGGAGAAGAAAACAGTGGCCGTCTCCTATGGCGCCAATATCGGGCAGCGCACCGGCGAGGACTGGAATCACGCCAAAATATCGCTCTCCACAGCCCGCCCGGTAACCGGCGCAAAAGCGCCCCAGGCGCAGCCATGGGTGGTGGGCGTGCAGGAGCCGCGGATGTACGCCAAGGATGAGATGTCCAGAGCCGGCAACCAGCCTGCGCGAAAAATGCAAGTAGCATCTCCTCCGGCCAGCGCCCCTATGGAGATGGACAAGCTCGCCTCCGCAGAGGAGGAAGAGGTGATGGAAGGCAAACAGGCTGTGGCGGCGGTGAAGGCCTCCGGCCATGTGGTGAATTTCGAAATCGCCCAGAGGGCCGATATACCATCCGGAGGCGATGTGAAAAAAGTCTCCGTCGCCCAGCTCTCCTTCCAGGCGGAGATGTCATACGTCTGCTCCCCGGCCATGTCCCAGAATGTGTTCATGCGCTCCAAGGCGCTAAACAACAGCGAGTTTCCCATGTTGCCTGGGGAGGTGGCTGTCTTTCAGGCGGAAAGCTTCGTGGGGAAAAGCATGATGGAGACGGTGGCTCCCAGGCAGATGCTGGAACTGGACCTGGGAGTGGATCCTTCCTTCAAGGTGGAGCGAAAGCTTGTGAAGCGCGAAGCGGGGACCGAAGGTTTGATATCCACATCAAAGACATCGAGGTTGATCTATGAAACCGAGATACAGAACTTTAAAAAAAGCAGGGAGACCGTGGAGGTGACAGATCGGCTGCCTCTGTCCAGAGACGAGCGGCTGACCCTTGAGGATGTGGCGCTGAGCCCTAAGCCGGATAGAAGGGATGAGCGAAATATCGTCACGTGGAAGCTGGACATGCGCCCCGGCAGAAAAGAAAAGATCCGGATGGAGTTCACCATGACCCATTCGGCTGAACTGCGCCCCTACGGATTCTAAGGTATGGCCTGAGGTGAGCCCCTGGACCGATGAGGAGCAGGCCAGGTTTTTCCTGACCTCTGTCCAGGCAAGCTTGCCCTCTATGGCGGGATCCGGCCCACTGTCTGCTGATCAGGCAGGGGCCTTCATTCCGGAGACGATCATCGCCTCGCTGTGGAACCTGATGGCGCCCTCTGGCGTCTCAAACTTCCTTACCTCCTCCACGATGGCGTTCATGGCGCTGGCGCGGGATTGTCCGTCCAGCTTTTCCAGAATGGCGCGCACGGGAGCGGCCATCTCTTTCATGTTTGAGATATAGAACTCCAGGGAGGGGAAGCTCATCTGCACCGGGACTGCTTCCTCCGTGGTGTCCACGAACCCGGCTTCCTCCATAAAACCTTTCAATTTCCCAGGCGCTCCCAGGCTGAATGGGCTGGGGGCGGAAGGGTCGGGCGCAGCCGCTTCACCGAAATTATGCAACACCTTCATCGCAATAGTGAATGAAAGGTTCTTCTCTGGCGTGCCCCAAACAGCGGCGGTGAACCGGGCGCCGGGCTTTAACGCGCTATGGACGCCTCGCAACGCGGCAGACACATCCGGCAGGAACATCAGGCAAAAGCGGCTGGTGGCCGCGTCGAAGCTTTCCTTCTCGAATGAGATGGCCCCTGCGTGGCACACCTGAAATTCCACGTTGTCGATCCCCATCGCCTGGGCTCTTCGCCGAGCCACATCCAGCATCTTCTCCGCCACATCCACCCCCACCACGCTCCCATGGGGGCCGACTGTTCTGGCCGCCGCCAGGGCGGGATTGCCCGTGCCGCTCCCCAGGTCCAGGGCTTTATGTCCCGGGCCTATCCCGGCGCGTTCAATCAGCGTCTTGTCGAAGGAGGCGAAGTTGTCTGAAAGCCAGCCGTCATATTTTTCCCAGGCGTCCGCCACGGCGTTCCAGTCGTCGCGTTGCTTGTTCACATGGTCACCGTGATTGTCGCTGGTCATGATGTGGCCTCCTTTGTTGCAGTCAAGCCCCCATTATTGGCTATTTTTGCGAAAAGGTAAATGACGCGGTGGTTGACCCGGCAGGTCTAGAAATAATCAGCAGATGAAAATGGCGCCGTGCTCTGTCAGTTACGCCAGCGATAAGAATTCATAACCTTCCAGCCTCCCTCATGCTACCCTGAAGCGATGAGCAGAAGTGACAGATCACACTGGGCGATGACGGCCGCCCTGACGCTGGCCAGCGCATTGTATGGAATGAATTACGTCTGGGCGCGCTATGTAGACCCAGAGGTGGGCGCAATCCCACAAGTGGGCGCAATCCCTTTATCAGTAATCGACCCGAGCGCGGGCATGATGACATTCGTGGTTCAGGCCTCCTTTTTCACATGGTTGACCCTTTTCATATTTCTGCGGGGAAGACCCAGAAGAAAGCCGTCCATCAGCCACTGGGTGGCCATGGCGTTTAACGGCACTTCCGGGCCAGTCATTCTCACATTGATCCTGCTGGGCTCCAGGCTGGTGACCCCCGCGCTGGCGTCCATCATCGTGGTGTCCAATGTCCTGTTCATAGCGGTGATAGCCCGAGCCATGGGGCGAAAGCGTTTTGTCGGGGCCCAGGTTCCCGCGCTGGTGGCCGGATTTATGGGGGTGGGATGGATCAGCGCCTCCCGGGGTGGGTTCCACGGCGAGGCGCAGGGAGTGGCGTTGCTGACACTGGCGGCCCTGCTGATAGCCGCCGCTACTCTTACCATAGAAAAGCCGATCAAGGAGCTAGGCTGGGCGCCGGTGACCCGATGGGTCTCCACGGTGTCTGTGATCGCGGGCTACTGCGGGCTGGCGCTCTTCTGGGAGGTGCGTATTCTCTCCATGTCCCAGACGGCGCTATCGGCGCTGATGGGGATATTCTCCCTGGGCGCCGCGGGAATACTCTTCAGCATTGGGTTATCCCGGCTAGGCTCGGCGGACACCTCCGTATTCAAGCTTCTGATTCCCTTCTTCTCTCTGGTCTACGGCGCGGCGCTGTTCGGCGAGATACCCGATGTGGGCTCGTTCATGGCGGGATTGATGGTGGTGGGGGCTTTGGTGGTGTATCATCATTCCGGCGTCACGGAGCCGCGAAGGGCAATGGGGGAAGATATCGTCGGCGCGATTCCCGCAGACGGGGTGGAAGAGCAATGCGCCGACTGAGGCGTACGCCCATGGCGCCCTAGCGAATGTTCATCGAACCCCAGGTACGCAACCTGTTGGACATGCACTTGAGAATCTCCAACGAGAACTCTGGCCGTTCTTTTACCAGTTTCAGGAAACGGTCTCTGGATATCTCATAAAGCTTGGCGCCGTCCTTCCCGGCCCTGGCGGTGGCGAACCGTTTGTTCTCCTCGATCAACGCCATCTCCCCCAGTATCTCCCCTTGGGGAATCATGGCGAAGAGCCGTTGATTGTGATAAAGATGTACGCTTCCCTTTTGTACAATGAAGCACTTGTCACCCCAATCACCCTGGGCGAAAAGTTGTTCGCCCGGTTTCAGATCCCTCTCCGGCGCCATTACCGTGTACATTTTGAACATGATTCCCAGCCTCCATGGCATAAATGTTAACGGTTATCGCCAGTCGACGCAATAAATAACCGTCTCCTATCAATACACTATTGATCTTGATGGGGTTCCGATGATCCTTTCTCCCGGATGATCAGGGGGCTGACCTGAATGGTGACAGTGAACACCGCCCCCCCCTCTTCCCTGTTGCGCACCATGATGGCGCCCTCATGCAGGGTCACCAGTTGTTTTACCAGAAACAACCCCACACCCAGCCCTTCGGATTTGCGGCTCAACCCTCCATCTCCCTGTCGGAACAGGTCGAAGGCCACCTCCTCTAATAACCCATTTTCACCAAAACCCTTTCCCCGGTCCGCCACTATGATTATCATGCTGGTGTCGTTATGGGATACGCGCAGGTCCACCTGACCCCCGGGTGGGGAAAACTTGAGCGCGTTGCTCAAAAGCTCCAGCAGGATGCCTCGGAGCACGTCGTAATCCAGCAGTACGTTTGCGGATTCCGCCTCTATCCGGCAGTCAATGTTGACTTTTTTTCCATTCCTCTTCTCCGTGAACTCATCCACGACCTCCGTGACCAGGTCGCGAATGTTGACAGGATTCAGTTCCAGCTGGCGTTGTTCCGACATCAATGTGGACAGGGAAGTGAGCTTTTCCAGGTTATCGAAAAGTTCTGTGGCTCTGCTCCTGATAATTCCCACCATTCTGGCGCTGGCTTCCCCGCCGGAGTTCTGTTTTTCCAGGATTTCGGAGAAACCGATAATGTGGTGCAACGGTGTGCGAAGTTCGTGTTGGAGCAGATTCAAAAAATCGGTTTTCAGTTTATCGGAGGATCTGGACAGGGCAACCTCGTTCCGGAGTTTTTTCAGGCTTTTCTCCGCCAGGCTTTCCAGCATAGTCATCCGCCTGGAGATTACTTCCTGCTTATCCTTCACCTGTTCGCTCAGCAGGCGCAGATGGTCGGTGAGAAGACGAAGCGTATCGTCCTGGGGAGGGTCGAATATGAGCAAATCATCACCCATCTTATGGTTTCGTACCCTCTCCGCGATTTCCAGCACTTCCTGCTCCACCCGATTTTTACGATCCACCAGTGGCCGCAGAAACAGGGGGAGAAAGACTAAAGTTATAATCTTGCCTGCCTCCAGTGGCCATTGGGGGGCCGGACCCACCTCTCCCCTTCCGGTGAGCAGGTAAAGCGCCAGGAAGGATGAGTAGACGCCGGTGGATAGAAGGATGGCGTATGCCGCGAATTTGTTGGTGAATCTGGCGGTGGCCTCCATCGGCACCATCAGGAAGCCGAAGAAGATAGGGGAGAAGGGAAAGTTATCGAGCCATACCCCAAAACCTGTGGCCACGCAATCGAGGGTGGTGAGGAAATAGATCCGCGTCTCACTTTGGGCGGCGCGCCGCATATAGAAATAAGCCGCCGCTTGGCCGGAGTAGTACACCGCCGCTAGAATCCCCACAGGGAGTAACGCCTCCACTCCTCCTGCGTGCCGCACAGCTACCAGCCATAGAATACAGGCGGTTGAAAGAAACAACCTGCTTTTCAGCTGCTCCGGTTCGTTTGCCTTTTTCCCGGCGCCAGCGAGAGCTGCGGCGTCGTAGGGCTTCCCCCCCGCGCGAATGTCCATAAAGTTCTCTTGCGAATTGCCAAACCAGGTGGAATCTCATATATACTAACTCAACTGAAATTTGAATTGTCATGAAATCGGCCAAAAACGGCGCTGGCGCAAATCCGCGCTCTGGTCGGCCACACAAGGGATAATATGGAATACGAAGCGGTAATTGGACTGGAGACACATGTCCAGCTTTCCACTAAATCAAAAATATTCTGCTCCTGCTCTACCAGGTTCGGCTCGGAGCCGAACGCTAATACATGCCCCGTGTGCTTGGGGATGCCAGGCTCGCTGCCTGTGCTCAACCGCGAAGTGGTTCACCGCGCCATAAAGGTGGGGCTGGCCGTGGGTGGCAAGATCGCCGAATGGACCAAGTTCGACAGGAAGAACTATTTCTATCCCGATCTGCCGAAGGGGTACCAGATATCCCAATACGACCTGCCCATAGTGGTGGGCGGAAAGATGGATATCGTGGTGGAAGCGGGCCACAGGACCATCGGCCTGACCAGGATACATATGGAAGAGGACGCGGGAAAGCTGATCCATGGCGAGAATCTGGGCGATCCCTCGTCCAGCTATGTGGATCTGAACAGGGCAGGAGTTCCACTGCTGGAGATTGTTTCTGAGCCTGATATCCGCTCCTCCGAGGAGGCGCGGCGCTACATGGACAAGCTGAAAACCATTCTGCAATACCTGGAGGTCTCCGACTGCAACATGGAGGAGGGCTCCCTGCGTTGCGACGCCAACGTATCCGTCCGCCCGGTGGGTCAAAAGGAATTCGGCGCCCGAACGGAAGTCAAAAACGTAAATTCCTTCCGCTTTTTGCAAAAGGCTATAGACTTCGAGATCAAGCGCCAATGCGCCTTGCTGGAGGAGGGAGGCTCGGTGATCCAGGAGACTCGCCTGTATGACGAAAAGAGCGACAGGACCATCTCCATGCGGAGCAAGGAGGAGGCTCACGACTATAGATATTTCCCAGATCCGGACCTGGCCCCCATGGTCGTCGGTGATGAATGGGTGGAAGAAGTCCGCGCCGCGATGCCGGAGCTGCCGGACGCGAAAGCGCGGAGGTTCATGTCGGACTACGGCTTGCCGGAGTATGACGCCCTGGTGCTGTGCGCCGCCCGCGCCACCGCCGATTATTTCGAGGGGGCGGCCAGGGGCGCCAAGAGCCCAAAGGTGGTGTCCAACTGGGTGATGGGTGAAGTTCTGCGGGTGGTGAAGGAAAAAGGAGCGACGCCGGATACCATTCCCGTGACACCGGCCATGCTGGGCAAGATGGTTGGGATGATAGAGTCTGGCGCCATCAGCGGAAAGATCGCGAAAGCCGTTTTCGAGGATATGGCCACCTCCGGCAAGGATCCGGAAATGGTGGTGGAGGAAAAGGGGCTTGCCCAGATCACCGATACTTCATCCATCGAGGCGGAAGTGGACAAAATACTGGCCGCCAACCCCTCTCAGGTGGCCGACTACAAGGCTGGCAAGGAGAAGCTGATCGGGTTTTTTGTCGGGCAGGTGATGCGAGCAACCCGAGGCACGGCCAGCCCTGACATGTTGAATAAAATACTGAAGGAAAAATTGAAGTAACCGTAACCTTATGACCCTCCCCCCCAACAATCCCCTGGCCTCCATCCTCCCCTTTGATCCGGAAGGCCGACAGGTGGGGCGTGTCATTGCCCACCATGGCAAGGTGGTGCGGATCGTGTCCACCGAAGGAGAGGTGGAATGCAAAAAGCCCCACCGCCAGGAGTGGGTGGTGGGGGACCTGATTCTGTTCGAGAAGGGACGTCCGCGGACGCTATTACCCCGCGCCAGCGAACTGGCCCGCAAAAGCCCGGGTGGGGGGGAGGATGTGTTGGCGGCGAATATTGACCTGATGTTGATCGTAACCGCTGTGGGCGAATTGTTCAAAAAACCGCTGATCGACAGGTTCCTTGTGGCCGCGGCCCATGCCGGAGTCGATTCGCTGATCGCGCTGAACAAAACGGACTTGCCCGGCGCCGAAAATGATATTGAAGCTCTGGCCGAGTACAGTTACCACGATTTTCATGTTATCGCTCTCTCCGCGGTTTCCGGCCTGGGGATGGAAAAGCTGGCTGCGGCGCTGGGCGGAAAGCTGTCTGTCATGGTTGGGCAATCTGGCGTGGGAAAGACATCCATCCTCAACCGGCTGATTCCCGACATGAACCGAAAGATCGGCGGCCTGAGCCGGGCCACCGGCAAGGGAAAGCACACCACCTCCATGTCACTGACGGTTCCCTTGCCCGATGGCGGCGCGGTGATAGATTCTCCTGGTATCCGCCAGTTCGCCCCCACGGGGCTGGAGCCGGATGATCTGGCGCGTCATTTCCCCGGGCTGGAAAACCTGGTGGGGGGGTGCAAGTTCCGCGACTGTACGCACGAATCCGAGCCGGTATGCGCCGTGAAGGCCGCCGTGGAAGAGGGGAAGCTGTCCGGCGAGCGGTACGAAAGCTACCTTAGGATATTGGAGTCTATCCGCGATGGCCGGGAGCAGGACTGGTGGCGCAGGCCGGAGAAGTGAGCCCTTGGGGGAAGGATCACTGCTTCGGCAGCAACGGCATAAGCCTGCTGATCAGTTGTTCAGGATCCACAGGCTTTGCCAGGATGCAAAGGGCCCCCAGACCCAACGCGTTGCGCTCCAGTTCCTGGTCTTTTTCCATAACGCCATAACCGGAAGTGGCCACGATTACCGGGATATCCTTGGTTACCGGATCGCTTTTTATCTGGTTCAAAAGCTCCATCCCGGTCATTACAGGCATCTCCACATCTGTAATAATAACGGCGGGCCTGGCGAATTTGAGTATCGCCAAGGCGGCCTCGCCATCCCCCGCCTCTATAATGGGTATGTTGACCGCCTGCATGATAGTCTCCTTGATCATATCCCTTTGGATATCCTGATCGTCCACCAGCAACGCCACATGCTGGGCGATGGGGAAGGTGACGTGGAACCTGCTGCCACCCCCTTCGGCTGGTTGGTAGGAAATATTGCCGCCATGGGCGTTCATTATCTCATGGCAATATGGCAGCCCCAACCCGGCCCCCTTTTCCCCCGCGGTGCCTGGGGTGGAGGTCTTGACCTCGTGGCGAAACAGGTTTTCCAGCAGCCCTTCCTCCACTCCCTTGCCGTTATCGGAAAAGACCAGTGAGCTTTTTTGCGCATCATCCATGGCCACCTTCATCCGTCCTCCCGAATGAGTGAACTTTATGGCATTGGAGATAAGGTTTGAAAATACCTCAACGGCCAGATCCCGGTCCGCCAGCAGTTGCATGTCGTTAGGTGTTTCGTTGATGATCTCGATTTTCTTTTCCGTCGCTTGCCGCCCCAGGCTGGCGGCCGCCTCTTCCACCGCGTCCCTGGCGGGGAAGAGTGTCAGGATAGGCGTAAGCCTGCCGGACTTGAGGCGGGTGATATTAAGAAGCTGGTCTATCATGCGCAGCATCCTCTCCGCTGCGTTGGCCGACCTGCGGATGAAGTCATCCCTTTTGCCGGATTCAAAATGGGGATTTTCCAGTAACGCGTTCTGGAAACCCTGGATGGCGCCCACCGGGGCTCGCAGATCGTGAGAGACCAGCGCCAGGAACTTTTCCTTCAGCGCGGTAGCCGCTTCGGCGGCGTCCTTTGCGTTTTTCAGCTCCACGGTGCGCTCCTCCACCTTCGCTTCCAGCTGCATCTTCGACTCAAACAGGGCGCGTCTGGATTCCCACTCGGCGTCTTCCTTCTCCAGCCGCAGGATCTTGATCTTGTCCGCCAAAGCGAGCGAGAGGAGTATGGCGTCGATCACCAGGCCCATCTCCATGGAGCGCTGGGAAATGATGCTGGAAGGGTACAGCCCCATGACAGATCCCATGGTAAAGAGTATCCCGAACATGGAAAAGGACCATGCCAGGACGAAGAACCTGGCGGCGCGGACATTGTTCCTGTACGCCATCACGCCGATGATGGCCTGCATCAGGGGAAACACCATCGCAAGGGCCGTGCAGCTGAAGCTTATGAAGAACTGGCTTTGCATGGCGAATCCTGATGCCACCGACAGAAGGATGAAACCCTGGAAAAAGGTGAGGAATTTATGGGTGCTCGGCAGGGTTTTGAATGTTCCCAAAAACCGCTTGGCGAAAACTATGGCTAAGAACATGGAAGTGTGCCCCGTGGCGAAAAGGATCAGAGACTGGAACCTGGGGCTGTCCGGCCAGAAATATTGGAAGGAGCTGCCGGAGTAGGTGAATATCATGAACAGCAGGGAGGATATGTATATCACATAGTAGAGATAATTCTTGTCCCTAAGAGCGAAAAAGAGAAAGAAATTGTAGAATAACACCGCCAGCAAACAGCCGTATATCACGCCGAAATACATGGCGAATCCCAGATTGTGGATGTCGAACGTCTTCTCTTTCCACAATGTCATGGGGAGCTGGATGGGGTCTTCGCTCTTTACGCGCAGAAGCAGAAGCACTCTCTCGCCCGGCTCCAGATCCACTTTGAAAATAAAACGGGGATTTGCCACCTCCCGGTGAAAAAAAGGGTACATTTCTCCTGAATGCCTGGTCTGCATATCGCCGTTGCTCCGGACAACTGTCAGGTCCAGTTGGTCGATCCAGCTAGATATCTGTTGTAGGATCATCGGCTGAGGGGCCGCCGTGTCGTTGACTACTTCGACGCGAATCCAGATGGTGGAATTGGTAAAACCCAGATTTGGCACATCGGATTCCAGCGAAGAGAAATGAGCGCTGTGTGGAACAACCAAAGCTTCGCTGGCGGTGATGGTTCCGCTGGGGTCCTTCATGATGTCCGCATAGGTCCCCACCATGTAATGGTCGTTGATATCGTTGATCTTAAGGATCGGGGCGGATGACGCGGAGGTTGGGAGGAAGAGGATGAACAATAGATACGAAATATGGCGCCTTCCCACAAGAATCCCTCGCATAACGTGTATCAACAGTAAGTACCAAGCGCGGATAAATACTATCATTTTTTTCAGGGTGGCAAGTAACATTTTCCCCTCCCCCGGTGATATAGCCGATGACCGCCACCTTTCCGCCCGGGGGCCGGCGTGATATAATCGGTCCATGAGCAGGCCCCTTAAAAAATTTCTGTTATATTCAGCGGCGGCCCACATGGTTTTTTCCGTGTTGGCCGGCTTTTTCATCATTCAGGCCGACGCCACGCCCGCGCCTATCAGGGTTACGCTGTTGAGGGCCACAAATCTCGATAACCAAACGCTTGACTCTGGAAGGATAATGGAGACCCCGGCGCCCCCCAGGGAGGAAAATCCCTCGGAGGCCGATATCCTGTCCCGGTGGGACGCCACCGCCCATAACCCGGAAAAGGGAAGGACCAACCGCGCGTCCCAGGATTCGATTCCCAGGGAGAGGGTGAGCCCGCCTGCGCCGTCGAAAGAAAAATCCAAAATAGAGATCACTCCCAAGAAGCCATCTCCGCCGCCTATGAACGTGGCCGCCATCCCTCCCGATAAATCAAAACCGACCCGGGCAAAGGAAAATGCCGTCAACGTTTTTTCCGAATCTGAGTCGAAGAAAAAACTGGAGACGCAGGCGGAACGCTTTTACGAAAAGGGGAAGGAATCTGAATTGGAGAAGCGCGCCGCAGTCAGTTCCGCTGTCACGGATAATCCGGGCAAACCGAGGGAGGAGCCGGAGCGGCTCTCCGGGATGGATGGCGCCCGGAGCTCCGATATGGAAAATTACGCTTCCACCGCCACCGGAGACATCGTGGATATGGGGGACGAGGCCGTGGTCTCTTTCAACACCCGCGCGTTCGAATACGCCGAATATTTTACGGGGATCAGGGCGGCGGTGGACCGGATGTGGGAGTATCCGGAGGAGGCGATATTGGGGGGATGGTCCGGCAAGGTGCGGGTGGTGTTCACACTGGCTGAAGATGGGCAGTTGCAGGGTGTGCGAGTGCTCAAATCCGCCGGGTACAAGGCGCTGGACGATTCGGCGCGAATGGCGCTGATAGCCGCCGGTCCCTATGCTCCTTTCCCTTCCGGGCTGGACAAGAAACGTATCCATGTGGTGGCGGAATTCGCCTATCAACCCTCGTTCCATGCGCTAAGGTAGACGCGAGAGGGTGGTTGTCTGTTTTTGAGCCACCAGGTTGGGATGGGGATTGCGCCCCAAATCCTGCCATCCCCCCCGCCGGGTCCGCCGCCAGAAGAGCGAGCGAATGTGAGCGCCATTTCTCCTATTCCTTATTGAAGCATATCCCGAGTGTTGTAAATTCTGTTGAGAAAACCGACGCGTATTTGTATACTTAGACAACTGTCGAATAATAGCTAGGTAACCAGGGATGATTAAAGCGCGAAAACTGGCCAAAATAATGAAGGCGCTCTCCAACGAAAACCGGCTGGCCTTGTATCTTGAGATCGCAAAACAGAAGGAATCGAACTTCGAGGCGCCTCGCTGCAACGTCAGCCACATCGTCAAGATGTTCCGGCTCACCGCCCCAACTATTTCGCATCACCTGAAGGAACTCGTCAACGCGGACCTGATCACCACTGAGAAGCAGGGGAGGTATCTGGTGGCCAGGATCAACATGGAGACCTTGGCAATGGTGACGAAAACGTTGTCCGGGATCGAAAACAAATGGGAGCGCTAGGAATGGCGAATCCGGGATGGCGTAATTGAATATGGGAAAGGTAAAACTAATGGTTTCATCCGCCTTTGCGATTGCATTCACGGTTCTGGTTCTTACGGCTGTCCATGGCGCGACATCCGACGACAAGCAGAGTACGCGCATAAGAAGCTCTCCCCAATGGGAAGACGGCCGGTTTGTAAATCCGAACGGTCTGGAAGTAAAGTTGCTCAGTTGGGAGGCCTTGAGCGTGACCATCGATTATCTGCTGACTATACGCAAGCGCAAGGAAGCCCGCCCGGAAAAACCGGTTCCCACTGTCAAAATCGATCCAGCTGAATGGACAAATACCGATCCGAAACGGTTTGATTACGCCTGGCTTGGCCATGCAAGTGTCCTTGTTGCGCTGGAGGGGAAGATAATATTGATTGATCCTGTCTTCGAAAAGCGGGTGTCTGCGGTATCGTGGTACGGCCCCGAACGTTTCTTCCCTCCCCCTATGGATACCTCCACATTGCCGGTCATTGACGCGGTGGTCATCACGCATAGCCACTACGACCATCTTGAAGAGCCAACAATCAGGACACTGAGCAAGGCAAATACCATTTTCCTGGTCCCCCTCGGAATTGGGTCGATACTCCAGAAGTGGGGCGTAGATCCGGAAAGGATCACCGAGTTGGACTGGTGGGAGTCGTACAAGCTGGATACAGTGACGTTTCATGCCACCCCCGCAATACATTCTTCCATGCGAGGGATTTGGGATTTCGCTCAACAGCTGTGGTGTTCATGGGCCATCACGGGCGCCTATAGAAGGTTTTTCGTCAGTGGCGATTCCGGATATTACGAAGGATTCACCGAAGTGGGAAAGAGGCTTGGCCCATTCGATGCGGCGTTCCTTAAAATCGGATCCTACAGCGATGCTGGAGTGTGGCGAAAAGGGCATATGACACCGGAGGAGGCGATCCGGCAGGCGATGGATATCCGCGCTGAAATGGTTGTTCCATTACATTGGGCCACCTTCGATCTGGAGCTGTATGACTGGCACGATTCCATTGTACGTGCGGTGAAGGAAGCCGCGGCAAAGGATGTGACGCTGGTCACACCGATTCCGGGCCGAAAAATGTCGGGGGAACAGAGAGATGTCGATACCCGCTGGTGGAGGGATTTAATAACATCGAAATAGATCCCCATGGAACTTATACATCCATGCCAACCGGCGATCCTCTTTTCTACTCACCTGGCTCCTGGGGGTGGTAAATGACCGAGGCCCGGGGTGTGAGGCGCCCAGGCCCCTCACAAGCCATGCCCTTGTTCAAGCCACCTCACTCTATAAGTTCCCGCAGCGCGGCGCCGGGGTCGTCGGTTTTCATGAAAGCGGAGCCTATCAGGAATCCGTCCACTCCCAGGCTTGCCAGCCGACCCAGTTGCCCCTGGCCCGATAGCCCGCTTTCGCTGACAAGCGTGACGTAGTCGGGAATCAACGGCGCCAGCCGTACAGTGCTCTCTATATCCAGGTCCAGCTCCGGCGAGCGGAAGTCGCGATTGTTTATCCCCACCAGCGGTGGCTGGAAAAATCGTGCCATCTCCCACTCCGTCTGGGAGTGAACCTCCACCAGCAGCTCTATCCCCAATTTTGCGGCCATGTCAAAATATGGCGCCATCTGCTCCCGCTCCTGGAAGAGGACCGCCATCAGCAACACCGCGTCCGCGCCCAGGGCCGCCGCTTCCGCCACCTGCCATGGGTCCACCACAAAATCCTTGCGCAGCACCGGGATGGAGACCGCTTCCTTCACCATCGGGAGGTAAAGCGGTGATCCGAGGAAGAAGCGCTCCTCCGTCAACACGGAGAGGCAAGCGGCGCCAGCGTCCTGATAGCTTCTGCCGATGGCCACCGGATCGAATCCTGTCGGAAAAAAACAATGGGAAGGGGAGGAGCGCTTGATCTCAGCGATGATCTTGAACTCGCCGGAGATCCCGCCAAGAGCCTGAGCGAATGGACGGTGGAAAGCGGCCTTCCGCTCGGCGGCCTCCAACAGCGCGGGCAAGGGGTAGATATCCTTCGCGTGCCGTACCAGGGTTTTTTTGTTATCAACGATCCGCTGCAGGATCGGGCTTATGTTCATGGCAGGCGCTCCCTGGCGCCAGATGCGACGACGCAAGTTCTGTCGCTGGCAGTCGCGCCCTGTTTTTCCGTTGGCGTTTCATGCCGCGGGCCAACTCTCATCCAGTCGCCCCATGTTAGAGTCGAAAACATAGACCTCCACAAAAATCGAAAGCATGGCCGAAAACAACCGGCCCCATCCATCCCTCACGGAATTACATTATACACGAGCAACAAGTATCAGCCTGGCAGCAGGGGTTTTCATGGCCGTGGGTGCCTGGGAAGGAAATGCCATCCGAAGCCTGAAGAATCGCGATCCGCCAGGATTATAGAAAAAAATGACTTTCAAAGGAAGGCGATGCAATTTTATTGAATATGCTTCGAGTGGAAAAGTTGCAACCATAATTGAATGCAATAAATATGGGCTGGCGTAACATATTAATATTAAAAGGGAAATATTCGCCAATATTGCTTTCTATTGCTATGACAGCCTTGGGAGGACCATGGGAAAAAATGACCACGAAAATAATTCGAAGCATGTTTTAAAAAATTAGTTGTAATTAGATGTAAATATCACTACAATATAAGATAACTTAGGAAAACAGAGTTTGCGCTTAAGGATATTCGAAGCCAGTTAGTTTAATTTGATTCTATTGAAGACTGACTATCAACGGAAGAATCGTTGGGTAAGAGAAAACAAATAAGTCTGGAGCTGAAGAATCCCCGATACGCGGACAGGGATCTTAAAGAGCATCTTAGCGAATTTATTTTATACGCCAAGTATGCCGGGATCGACCTGCGGGAGTTCCACAAAGGTATCGCGGGAGCCAGGCTTGACCCCGGTAACGAGGGGCCGGAAATGGGTTACGGCGGAAAGTTGGTCGTGGAGACTGACAGAAAGACCGCTGATGATATAACACGTTTGATCGAGATGTATCCTGTGTTCTCTGCATGGGATATTAGGTTTTTGGAAGTGAAGTTGTCAAAACCCTCGAAGAAATCAAAACCATTAGAGGAGAAAACAATGGCTGTTAAGAAAACCGCTGCGAAGAAACCTGTCGCCAAGAAGAAACCGGCTGCAAAGAAATCTGTCGCCAAGAAGAAACCGGCTGCAAAGAAACCTGTCGCCAAGAAGAAACCTGTCGCCAAGAAGAAACCGGCTGCAAAGAAATCTGTCGCCAAGAAGAAACCGGCTGCAAAGAAGAAATCGGCTGCTAAAAAGAAGGGAAAATAGCGATCCGAAAGCAACCTTGACCGTGCGGGAATGCCGTGTGGTGAGGGTTTAATAAAAATATCGCGGTTTATCGGCTGGGCGCATGGTCCAGCCGATTTTTTTTCACTTTCCCCCTCCGGGACAACATATCAGCAGTCGAGGTCTATAGTTTATTGCCTGAATCCTCCCTGCTCCTGTTATACATGCGGCGGCTGAACGTGCGGGCGAACGCCACCATCTCCTCCTGCGAGCTCACCAGGCTCACGTCACACCCGGCTTCGGTCATTCGCTTTATTTCCGCGGCGTATGAACTGGGGCTATACAGGTTCAGCACGAAAGTGCCACCTCCTCTGCACTTTTCAAGCGCTTCGGTGATTATTTCCCATCCGTTCCTGACTTCCTTGAGCATATGAAATATATCCTGATCGGTCACTATCAGCAGATGGACAGGACGCGGCGGCCTTTTTCCGTTTTTAAGGAAAGTCTCCTCCAGTCTTTTCACGCCGTAGGAGTATCCGGTTCCCAGGTAGCCGGTGAGAAGTCTTAGCACATCCCTCTCGCTTCGGATAAAACCATCGGTCTGAGTGTATCTCCCCGGCTCCCCCGATAGGCACGCCATCACTTTGGCCCCGGCCCGCAGCGCGGACATGGCCACGATAACTCCCGCCAGAGCCGGGTATGAAAGAGAAAATTTTGGGTTGACCATGGAGCCGGAGCAGTCTATTCCCACATAAAGGTCAGTGGGGATCTTTTCCGGTGACGATCCCTCCGAGGTCCCGTATGTGCGCTGATAGGTGGTGACGCCAGGGATCACCACCGGGCTTCTGATTATGGTCTCCATCCAGTCCAGCTCCTGCGCCGGCTGGCCCACATCCCAAAGCTCCAGCCCCTCGGGGATCGGGTCGGCGGCCTGGGGCGCCATCCTGGCAGGGAAGGGGATAAGGTACGGCAGCGCCCGTTCCCGGTAATAGCGGATGATCAGATCGTCCTCCTTCAGGCCGGAGGCGATACTTTTCATAAGCTCCTTATATTCAGAGGGAGAGCGATAATTGTTCTTTTTTCCACCTATAGTGGCTTTTCTGCCAGTGTTTGGCGCAGTCGCGCTCTCATCTCCCTGCGCCTCGTCGAATCCGGAAAGGACTGGGTCGTTGGCTGGATGGATAGCGCCATCGAACTCCTCCGGGTCTATCTCCACCAAGCCATCGGGGATTTCTCCCCCGGCGCCCGCTTCCCTGGTATCCATGATGGGGATGAAAATTGCGGTCTGCCCGGCAATTCCACTCTCCACTATATATGGCGCCAGCAAAGCGGCGAATCTTCCGACGCCGTCCAGCCAATCCTTCGAATAGGCGCGGATCACTCTTGCGCCCAGTTGGGCGTCCACTATCAGCCCCTTGTCTTTGGCGGACACATCCGCCAGGGTCCCCGGGGGGAGGCCCCAAAGGTTTTCATATATCTTCATGTACAGGCCCCAGAGACGGCCTGCGTCACCCTTCCTCAATATTCTATAAACACCAGCCATGTCCAGCTCTTCAGAGCGCTGAAGCCTGTCGTTGATCAGCAAGTCGGTATAAAGGTTGGCCACGAATCCGGCCTCGTTGCCATGCGTGGGCAGGCACGCGCGAATCCTGGCGATCAGCAGGGCGTTGTCACGCAGGTCGGCGGGAGCGTAGACATGGTGGCCTATTTCGTGGGCCAGGATCTCCGTGGCAAAGCCTTGCAATCCCAGTTCTTCCACCTGGCGCAAGCTTATCACCACCGCATGATCATCCAGTCGTATCATGGCGAAGGAGCCATACAGCCCCTCGGCTTTTTCCTCTTTCTTGTAGGTTAGCAGCAGCGGCGGCGTCAGTTTTGTAAACCGGCTCCATGCGTCAAGCGCTCTGGGCCAGCGGGCCAACCATTTTGCCTTCAGGTTTTCCAGAGGCGAGGGGCCGGATAAAAACATATCACGGCCGCCTCAGGGAAAAAAGAAACACCTTGTGGCTCACTTTCAAGGTTATGGCCAGGGTGGTTCCATCCCAGGCCCAGCTTTTTGTCTGGGGGCCGCCCACGGCGTTGGGAAAAACACTTTTGACGAACCGGACGGTTTCCTTATCTGGTTTTACGACGCCAGACTGTGGCTCGGCTGGCTCTCGCCGTTTCACCACAGCGCCAAACCTGTCGGCGAAAATTATGAAATCGGCGATGTCATCCCTGGCGGCCAGGGAGTCCTGGTCCTGGTAGACGGTGGGAGGGGCGCCGAAGGGGCCGCCGAATCCGGTGAATCCGCCTATCACCGCCACAGGTTTCCTGGTTTTTTTAACTGTGTGATCGTCTTCTTCCCCCGGGGTCCATTTGGTGGAGAGCCGTTCCATAAGTTCATTTCGGTTTGCCGCGCCCTCCCTATGGAAAATGTGCAGGGCCAAATCCACCGGCATCGTCCGCGCCAGCTCCAGCGCGCCAGAGCGGAAATGGGCCATGCCGCAATGCCAGGAAAGCGCTATACCCGCGTCCAGCAATCCTTTTGGGGTTTTGGCCACGGTGGCGGCCATCTTCATCCTTTCCACCCACTCCTCCGGCCGGGCGGAGGGCTCCGACTCCATCGCCAAGGCGGCGTTGATCAGCGATCCTGCCACCAGCCTCGGATTCTGGGCCATAAACGGCGCGGTGGCGGGCAAAAGCTGGCGAAACACCATCTCCGGCAAGCGGTAGCGCGAATGAAGTCCCACGTATCCGGCGCTCATAAGCTCCAGTGATATTTCAAACAATTCCTCCACCACCCTGTTGACGGAGGAAGGATCGTGAGCGGCCACCGCATCCACCAGCGTACCCATGTTCTCCATAAGATGAATGCTGAACTCTTTCGGATCCACGGGCCGACGCAACGCCTTTGTGTGATGCTCATACCGGGCGTTGAATCTCTCCCGCCCCCATTCCAGGGCCTGGGCCAGGGGTGATGATGCTTGCATCGCTGATGCTTGCATCGCTGATGCCTGCATCTCTGACACGGGCGTCGTGGGCGCGGGATCGGATTCCTGGGCCAATTAAACCTCCCTTTCTTCAGTCATGCGTATCAAAGCGGGGAGCGCCCGCCGGAGATATTCACCTGTTCCACTGGAGCCATTTGAGGTAGTTGCTATATCGCTGGTGAAGATACTTGAGCTTTAAAATATCGTCGAACATATGACCATACAGCTTGCGGCTCTTGCTCCATTTTCCCAAGGTGCGCTCGATCTGGACCAGTTGGGCCTTCACCTCTTTCTCGGTCACTCCGTCCAGCCCTTTCTCAAACACCGATTCCACATTCGCCACAGCGTCATCCCTGTCCAGGTCCAGCCGGTCATACTCTTTGCAGGAGTCGTCGAACAGGGCGCGGATCCAGCTCACCCGGTCCACCCGCAGGGCGGAGTTCGAACCCGTCTCGAAGTATGGGGAATTCAGGTTTGGCGTAAGCTTGTCGTGCAGGACGAAGGGGATCATCTGTCGGGCGTCTTCAAAGCTGGCCCGGCTGGCGCCGCGGAAGAATGCCATCGCCTTTATAAAGATGATCGCTGTCATCAGAGCCCGTACACTGACTCCGTTGAGGGTTTGTCCCCCCAGGTCCGCCACCTTGTCCTTGCCGGTAGCCTGGGCCTCCAGAGTGGCCAGCTCCACGCTGGCAAGCTTGGCCGTGTCCTTGGTCATATACTCTATCTGGCGCGCCGCCGGTTCGAAAAACTCGAAGTGGCTGGCGAAGAATTCCAGCCGTCGAATAAGCTCCGGGGCCATTTCCACCTGGAGGATTCTAGATCCCAAGGCGTCCAGTTCACTATCCGTGAATATGATCGACGGCGGGACGATCTCCTCCGGCCTGATTCCCTCCTCCACCCGCAGCAGAAGCTCGCTTAAAAACCTGGTGTTGAAGTGAAGCGCCTTTACCACCACATCGATCCTGTCCCGCAGCGCCTCGATCACCTGGTATGTTCCTCCACCGGCGTCATCGTTGGCGGTCAGATACCAGGCCGCTTCGGGGCATTCGAATATCTGGTCGTATAGCTCGGCGTAGTTGTCCCCCATGGTGGTCAGCAGGGCGGACTGGGTCCTGGTGGGGATGCGGTTATATTCGTCGATGATTTTCACCCGCATGCCAAGCCACTTTCGCCAGGCGATCACCACTTCGTCCATACTCTTGGCGGAGACCATGGTGGAAGGGAGCGGGTTTCCCAAAAGGTCCGTGACAGTCATCTGCGGCTGGCCATGCTGGATGGCGCGCTTCACCTCCTTTAGCGGGTATCCCGCCAGCACCCCCATGATCATGGCGATGGCTGTCTTTCCTCGGCCTGGCCCCCCCACCAGCAGGCATCGGCGCTTGGCTGCCAGATTCAGCAGAGGCAGCAGGACGTAGCTGGAGTAGCTCTGGTCCGAGGGGAGAGTGACGTTCGCCTTCAGGTCACCAAAAACAAAGGTCTGGGGAGGGCCATCGTTGTATTCGATATCGTAAAAGGGGCTTATGATGCCATGATTGACAATCCAGAAGTAGGCTTGGCGGAGCTTTTCGTCCAGCCCGGCGGCAGGCGCCTGGCTGGGCTGGCCTGTGTCCACAGGTCCTAGGTACAGGTCGGCGACATCGAATTTGTTTTGGGTTGGAGTCTCGCCCGGCTTGGTGGGGGACTCGGAAACTTTGCGAAACCTGTCGAGAATCGACATCCTCTTTCCCCCTTGTATATGATTAGGTTAAGCCAGCCGGTCATCCAGCAGCAGGATTTCAGTTATTTTGGAGGCCAGTTTGGATGCGGTGTACAACGCCCATCTTTTTTGGAGGGCGGTGGATTCCTCGAAGCACAGGTTATGTGCGGCGTATCGGAGCTGGCCGATGTAAAGCTGTAGCGGGCTGGTCCTCTCCTTCACCAGATCGGGATAAAAGGAGCGTATGAAGCGGGCCACGTGGTATGCCCGGCGAAACTGAGGGCTCTTCACTCCCACTGGCACCCAGTGGGGCAGAGAACGGGACAGGTCCTTATGCTCTAACAGGGCGTTTGATATCAGCATGGCTTCGCTGAACTCTTCGGAATTGTTCACCGGGGTGAAGATGTACAAAAGATCGTTTTCCAGCTTTATAAGATCCTTTAGGCAATGGCCCCTGTGCGCGTGGAAAAAGTCTATGATCCAGACGTTCTTTTTCGAGTCCAGGACAATGTTGGCGCCGTTCAGGTCGCCATGCACATAGGAGAAGTAGACCTCGTCATAAACGCTGCCACGAACCCGGGGGACAATTTCCTCGTAGAACTTCAAAAGGTTTTCCGACTGGGCCAGAATCTCATGCTTTTTCTCCGGCAAAAAGTCGGGAGGGGTTATCTCCTGCAGAATCTTGCGCAGGGAGAAGGCGCGGCCCCGGCTGAACATGTAGTACTCCAATAGAGAGCATTTTTCCAGGGTAGCGGCGGCATACAGCCGTCCAAGCTGGTTTTTGAACACCTCCTTAAGAGCTCTTTCAATCTCGTCCATCTCCACTTCCTCTTCCATGTACATCTTCTGGAAGCTGGTGACCGAACCCTTCCCCATGGAGGCGTAGCGGTATTTGAGGGCGCCACGTTTTTCGTGATCGGCGAACTCGGTGATGGATGGGGCGTGGTTGCCAAGCACACTTTCAATCCGTTCAAAGGCGCTGCGTTCCATGCCGATCTGGTCGCGGGGACCGATCTTCACCACATGGGGCGCCTGCTGATGGCCCATGGCGTCCACGCTTTGGGCGGCCAGCACCAGATTGCCGGAGAATCCTCCGTCCAGCGACCTCAGGGAGACGGATTTGCAATCGCGGAACAGGTATTTTATAAGAGGGCCATCAATGGGGGAGAGGTTTCCGTTTCCCACGATCTCGATGCTGGGGTGTTCCGCGCCCACGCCGGGCAGGGGGGCCTCCGCGCCTTCGCCACCCAAAAATTGGATGAACTGGTTCATTGAATGATGGATGGTGACTCCCAGCAGCCTTTCCAGCTGGTCCAGGGCCATGTAGTGGCGCAGGGTGGATGAACTGGCGGCCAGGGCCGAGCAAACGGCCAACCGGAACTCCGGATATCGGGTGGCCAGTTCGTACGCCAGGAATGTGACCTTGGCCTCGGTCCACACTCCCATGACACCCAAGTTGATCTTCTGTCCTGCGAAAGGTTCCAGATGTTTTTCCAGGGTGGCGCCGTGGAAATCATTGAGGGTAAGTGAATTCACAATGGCTGCCCTTCCCTCTGACGGTTCCCGGAAGGCAAAATCCGCGCCGGGGCTGTCGGCCAGGCAATGGGCGCCAAAGAGGGCTATATGGGATTCCTGCGTCTCATCGGCGGGGTCGTGCCAGTCGCGGATATGGATGATTCTCAGTTTGTTCGGCGGCTGTCGGTACGCCCACGCCATCATGCGGGCCACGGGTCCCTCGGCCTGATTTGCTCCCATAAGCCGTTTTGCCTCGCTGTATCCCACATGAAGTTTGTTAGGCAAAGGCTCCCCCTCGTCAAAAGGCTTTACAAAATCCTCCTGCAGGCACTGTGTGATAAGAATAGACTGGCTCATAACGTTGCGGAACTCACCCCTGATATTTGTATCCGTTTCTTCCAGGCTACCATTGTAACCGGAAAAGCGAATATATTTGTATCTCCATTTTTAATCATGGATTGGGTGGAGTCTTGCATCTCGGGGGAGTCTTGACAGGTGGTGATCCCCTAGGCTGTAATGGGATGGCTGACCTTTCTTCCATGGTGAAGCCACCAATAAACATAGGCGCGGCAATAGCGCGTAAATGTTATCGGCTGCTATCCCGGCAAAACGGTGTTATGTATATGGTGCCCTGGTCCGGACTCGAACCGGAACGGGTCGCCCCACCACCCCCTCAAGATGGCGTGTCTACCAATTCCACCACCAGGGCACACGAAGATGGCGAAGGGATGATTATAAGGAAAACGCGGCCCAAGCCCAAGCAAAAAGCGATGAAGAAATAAAACAGCTTATGTGATAGGGAAAGAGGGAGGCGGAATCATGATTTATGGATCGATATGGCAACTTATGAACCGGAACAGGGAGTGAGGCGCCGGACCGAACCCACAATGATTAAGTCAATGACAAGCCTGACGCGACGTCTCTAATTCCCCGCCTCGTCCAGCGCTTCGTTGGCCAGGCTGTCGGCGCGTTCGTTTTGCGGGTGGCCGGCATGTCCTTTCACCCACACCCAGTCCACCTGATGCGGCGATGCGGCTGCGGCAAGGTCCATCCACAGCTGTTGGTTCTTCACCGGTTTGCGGCTGGCGGTGCGCCAGTTGTTTTTCATCCATGAGTGGATCCAGGATGTCATCCCCTGGATCACGTAATTGGAGTCGGAGCAGAGGATGACGCGGCTCGGTTTTTTCAGCGATTTCAGCGACTCAATGGCGGCGGAAAGCTCCATCTCGTTGTTGGTGGTCCTCGGTTTGTACCCTTTGAGCTCTTTTTTATGGGCGCCGGATTCCAGCACAGCGCCCCATCCTCCGGGGCCGGGGTTGCCTCGGCAGGCGCCGTCGCAGAATATTTCCACCAGAGGATACGAGCTGGTCACGGTCGGCAAGTGTCCATATTATCGGCCAATATCGATATCGAACTGAATGGTGACGGTGTTCTTGCCAGCCATCTTCACGTTGTTGTATATGTTGTACCCCACCATGGCGCTGATGCCCGGGCCGGGGGGGAGGAGGAATCTCCATGCCACTCCCACGCTCAGCGCCCCAAGCTGGTGTGCGCCGCTCATATAGTCTATTCCCAGCCAGAGGCGGTCATCCAGCTCCGCCAGAGTCCTGTCGAAGGAGAGCATGAACCCGGCGCCCTCTTCCCTGCCGTTCTCGTCCAGCAGCCTGTTGTTGGCGCCGATATATAGCCCCGCCGCCACCCGTCCCACCGGGGGCAGGTTCCAGGAAACCAGTCCATAGGCGATGTTCAGATCGGTTTGGGCTTCCAGCTCCCCCATTTCATACATACCCACCACCACCGCCGGGGTGTTATAACCGATGGCGTTTTCTTTCATCACCACTTTAATATTGTACGCCAGCGGAAAATCGGTGGCCTCCCGCAGATCCAGCCCCACCTCCATGCCGAATATATGGCTGCCATAAAGACCCAGGGTCATGCCCAGGTCGACAGGTCGGGAATGGCCCCCCTCCACCCTTTTCATAAGCACAGTGGTGGTGTTGTCCACATCCAGATGGAGATAGAACTGGGGGACCACATCCGGAGAGGGGATAGTCACCTGTTGTGAAGGAGTGGCCGCCGCAGGCCCACCGAGGGCGCACATCAACGCCACCGCCGCCCACCGGGGAAGGGAGGCCAGTTTATTTGGCCATTTCATCTAAAACCTCGCCACCACCTGGCCGAAGAGGCCGGTCCACCCCACATACACCTTTTCCGCGTCCGTATTCACGTCCAGGGTGATTCCTCTCCACCCCAGGCTGATCCCCACATTTTCCAGAGGGCTGATGTCAGCATAGAAAGCGATGTCGTACAGCTTTGATTTGTCATACCCGACCCACGCCACATCCAGCCCCAATCCCAGCATCCATGCAGGATATATCCGCACCGATCCTGTCAGCATGGGAAGCCCCACGTTGATATCGGCGGTGGTGGTGATCAGGTTGAAGGCTGTGAGCGAGGTGGAGGTTTTCAGAAAATCGCCAGCCACTCCCACATTGAAATAACCCAGATCCCCCCGTACCAGGCTCACGTCCAGCCCGGCCCGCCAGGAGTTGACGCTGATGGATGTGTCCACCGAGGTGTTCACATTGAACAGTACACCCTTGAAGATAAGCTCGGTTTTCAACTTCGTGGTGGCTGTGTAATTCACGCTGAAAGTATCCACCCAGATCCGCACGCTGTCGGATAAACGAGCGGAGGCCCCGGCCAGGATGACCGTCTTGGATGTGCCCAGCCCCAGTTCATCGGAAAGATCGATGTTGGTTCCTTCTATTGTTCCCGTGTTGGACTGGACCTCCGCGGAGAAAGTTGTGCCCCAGAAGCCCAGGCGGGCCTCTAGATACTGAAAGTCTCCGTATGGATTGGTTTGTTCATCCACTCCCCCAGCGCCATAGGGGGGAGGGGGCTGGGCGCCGGACTGGTCGTCAGTTTGTTTATCCCGCCAAGGGTAAAAAGATTTCGGTGGGCTACTTTGGTCTATTGGTTCGGTAACTTCAGGTTCCGGCCGGCTGTATATGCTCGGCGCCCTGGATGGCGAAGGCTGGCGACCGCTGTTGGCGGCGGGAGCGGGAGAGCGTTTGGCGGGGGGCCGTTGGGCGCCGGGTTGTCCGGCGGTCGGCTGCTCTGCGGCGGGTTCCTGTTCCGCAGGTTGCTCTGCAGTCGGCTGTTCGGTGGAAGGCTCCTCCTCTTTTTTCTCGGGCCACAGGCTCCATGTGCTATATCCAGGCTCCTTCTGCGCCATCATGGGATACTCGATCACCCCTGGAGTCATACCCGAAGCCAATTCCATCTGTCCCCCCGGCGAGGAGGTGAGGGCAATGGCTGCTATAGTGGAAAATATATTTATAAACATTTTATAATGGCTCCCTGGCCTGTGTCAGTCCCAATTACATTCGGATTATTTTAAACAACTAAATACCATCGATTTTATTATACTTTGAACGGACGCGCTTTATTATTTCCTCTCACTCTCTTTGATGTCAACGATCCTCAGTTGCAGCCGCTGCCTGGCGCCCCATCTGTTTATCTCCGGCGTATAGACGATGTCCACCTTGCGGCTTTCCCAGTCCAACCCATGGAAATAATCCCCCATCCCAAACGCCACAGCCTGGCTGGCCCCTCCCGCGCCGGAGATCCTGAACTTTGCGCTCCGGCCATCCTCCCCGATTAGCTCCGGCGGGGCGGCGAGCATTTGTCCCCTGGCCAAAAACAAAGGCGCCTCGGCCGAATCGCCAAAAGGCTCCAGCATTGCAATCCTTCCCACTGTCTCCTCTGTCACCGCCGCAGGCTCTAGCTCCATGTCGCAAATCAGGCTCCTCCCATGTCCTTTGGCGCCCATGGCGGCCTCTGCCGCATGCAGAAACGCTTCCTTGAAGGTATCGAACTGGCTCTCCTGGACGTAGAGACCCGCTGCTGTCTTGTGGCCGCCGAACCGCTCCAGGGCGTCACCCGAGGCCATCAGCGCCGCGTAGATGTCGAAAGAGGGGATCGACCGGCAAGAGCCTTTTCCCATACCTCCGGAAAAGCACACCATGACCACCGGCACGCGCCACTCATCCACCAGTCGGGAAGCCACGATACCTATCACGCCGGGATTCCATTCCTCGCCTCTCAGCACCAGAGCCACTCTCGTTTCCCGCTCCGGCAGGTTCTGCGCCATCTGGCTGGCCTGGGCCAGGATCTGGCTTTGTATCCTTTTTCTTCTGTTGTTGTCGGTGTCCAGCCTGGCCGCCAGCCCCGCGGCCCGGTGAGCGTCCATAGTGGTCAAAAGCTCCATGGCCGTTTCAACGTTGTTCATTCTGGAGGCGGAGTTAAGCCGGGGCGCCATCTCGAAGGAAATATCCCGCGACGTTACATCCCTGCCGTTTAAACGGCAAACATTCTTGAGCGCCTTCAGCCCCGGCGTGGACCAGGAACAGGAGGAAAGCTCATCCAGACCGTGGCGCACCATGGTCCTGTTCTCTCCCAGAAGAGGTGAGCAGTCTGCCACTGTCCCCATGGCCACCAGGCCCATAAGCCGCTTCAGGTTAGGCTCTCTGCCGGCGCCCATGTCATCGCGCATGACCTTTCGCGCGGCCATGGCCAGCTTGAACGCCACTCCCACGCCGCTCAAGTCGCGACAGGCGGCGTCCTGGGCGCAAAAGTGGGGATTCACCTCCGCCAGCGCCTGGGGCCTTTGCCCGGAGGGAAGGTGATGATCCGTGATCAGCATGTCCAGCCCCAGCTCCCCGGCTCGCCTGGCCGCGTCCACCGCCGATGATCCGGTGTCCACGGTGATCACCAGCGCGGCGCCATCACGTTTCATCTTTTCCACTTCTTCCATGGTCAGGCCTCTGGTCGCCGATTCGCGCCGGGAGGCCACCACCTGGGAGTCTATTCCCGACTCCTCCAGGAACCGATGCAACATAGCGCCGCCGGTGAGGCCGTCCACGTCGAAATCGCCATAGACGGCCACCTTCTCTCCCCTCTGCCGGGCGAGAGCCACCCTTTGTGCGGCCCTGTCCATGGATGGAATATCATAGGGGGAAGAGATGGAATCGAGAGAGGGATTCAGGAATAGCTCCGCCTCTTCTGGAGTGGTAATTCCCCGGTTCGCCAGCAGCCGACAAATAAGCGGTTCCAGCCCCAGCGCCTCCCCTATGGATTCGCGGGCATCCGCGTTGTCCGGGACCATCGTCCAGCTTTTGCCACTCCAGGTCATGGGGCCCTCTGCCGGATGGTGGCCACGGCATGGTCCAGCGCTCCGGCGGCCTGCTCGAAGGAACAGCGGGAATCGTTGATAATGAAAGTGAAGGCGTGGAGGCTCCCGTCCGGACCGGCGCTATATCCGGCCAGGGAGGCTATGCCATTTAATGAGCCAGTCTTTGCCCTGACGGCGTATAGAATATGGTATCCGTTTCCCCTGGTTTTCAGCGATCCATCCACTCCCATGATACCTAGCGCAGCCACCAGGTCCGGCCCTATGTCGAACCTGTTTCCCATTTTAAAAAGCAGCCGGGTGATGGCGGTGGCCGTCAGGGTGTTTTGCCGGGAGAGCCCCGACGCGTCTGTGAGGTGAATCCCATCCAGGGGAATGCCGCTCTCCTCCAGGAATCCCATCAGGATTCGCAGGGCCTTTTCGTGGGTTCCCGGCGGGCCTTCAAGCTGGGCGGCCATGGTCTTGGCGATCTGCTCGGCGGTGAAATTGTTCGAATATTTGTTCAATCCCCTAACGACAAGCGCCAGTGGCTCCGACTTGTGCTCATAAAGCAGGGAAGCGCTGCCGGGCTCGACGCCCTCTTCCCATCCACCATTGATTGTCACGCCCGCCCTGGCGAAATACTCCAGAAACACCTGACCGGCCAGCCTCACCGGATCCTCGACATTTATATAGATGGTTTTTTCTCTGTCCCCCGGCGCCATCCTGCCGGAAATGAAGATAGCGTCCACCTCGTTATTATTGACTCTGGAGGCGGCCACATTTCTTCTGGGTTTTCCCGTGGTTCCCTTGTTTACGATTTTGAAATATCCCGGGTCCGGAAAGAGGGAGACGGCCAGCGGCTGGCTTCTGGCGGCTCCTGGAAATATGCGCACCGCTATGGTGTTGTAGTTGACTGAGAGCGCCGAAAGCCCGGCGTCATATGCTCTCTGGCTTCTATCCTGCTCCCAGTCCGGCGCGGCCTTTGCGCCATCGAAGTACGATTGGTCCACCACCAGTTTGCCGGTAACCTGGGTTACCCCCATGCGATGTATGGTGTCCGTGATGATCCACACCTGTTCCGGGGTCAATTTCGGGTCTCCCATCCCCTTGACGTATATGTTCCCATTCACCACTCCGTTGTTCCGCTCTCCGGAGTGGCTGATCCTGGTTCGGAACCGAAACGCCGGGCCCAGGTGATGGAGTGCCGCGGAGGAGATAACCAGCTTCTGGATCGACGCGGGAGTCCGTGGGGTGGTGGGGTTTAGCTCGAACAATATCTGGCCCGTGTCCATGGAGACAATGCTGGCCGAGGTGTTTTCAGTTCTGGCGCAACTCTGCTTCAGGGCCGAACCGACAGCTTTTTGGAATCCGACCAGCCGGGACGGGTCGGCCAATCGGGCCTGGTCGCCCAATGGCGCTTGGTCCGCGGCCAGAAGCGCTGATGACCAGGCAGGGGTGAAGAGGGCTGCCGCAGCCAACAATGGGAGCGTAATCCTTGGCGGGGCTATCCTGCTACCGAGGCTCATCGTACGATGCAGGCGGCGAAGTGGCCCGGTGAGCGCTCTGTCAACGGGGGGGTAGTGGACCGGCATTCATTTTTCATGATCGGGCAGCGAGTATGGAAATAGCATCCGGATGGGAGGTTGATAGGGCTGGGAGTCTCCCCTGTCAGTGTGATCCTGTTTCCCCTCGATTCCGGGTTCGGCTCCGGCGTGGCGGAGAGGAGGGCCTCTGTGTATGGGTGTATCGGGTTTGAATATATGGCCTCCGCTGGGCCGGTTTCCATCATGGAGCCGAGGTACATGACCCCCACATGGTCACAGACCCTCTCTATGAGGGCCAGGTCGTGCGATATGAAAAGGTACGCCATGTTCCTTTCCATCTGCAGGTCCAGAAGCAGGTTGACCACCTGGGCCTGAATAGATACGTCCAGGGCGGAGACAGGCTCGTCGCACACTACCATCTTCGGATTAAGGGCCACGGCTCTGGCGATGCCCAATCGTTGTCGCTGGCCGCCGGAAAACTCGTGGGGATATCGGCCCAGCGCGTCACGCCCCATCCCCACTTTATCCAGCAGTTGGGCCGCCATCTCCATACGGTCGTTTTTCGCTCCCACACCGAATATATGGAAAGGCTCGGAGACTATGGCGCCGATAGTCATTCTGGGATTAAGAGAGGAATATGGATCCTGGAAGACTATCTGAATCTTCCTTCGCAGTTCCCTCATTTCCCTGGGTGGAAGGGAGAAAATATCGACATCGTCGAAGATCACCTGCCCGGCGGTGGGGTCCAGCAGGCGCAGCACCAGACGGCCAGTGGTGGTTTTGCCACATCCGGACTCGCCCACGAGGCCGAAGGTCTGGCCCATGGCCAGGCTGAAGCTCACGTCGTTGACGGCGTGGACATGCCCCACCACGCTGGAAAATACTCCCGCTTTAATAGGGAATTTCTTTACGAGGCCGGAAACTTTAAGTAGAGGCGCGGTCATGGGTGATATTTTGAATGCGGGGAGTTGAGATGTCAACGGGCAAATTACGGTTTATGTTGACTACTGGCGCCAAAACTGATAAAAATCACGGAATATGATGCCTTGAGAAATAACCTGTCCAACTGGGGAATACGATGAGAAGGACAATAGCAGCTACAATAATATGCGCACTTTTTTCATTTACTCATGACGCCCTGGCGTCCGGCTTCCGCTTGATGGAAGTCGACAATGTGGGGCAAGGGATGGCCCATGCCCGAGTGGCCGGCGTGGACGACGCGGCGGCGGTTTACTACAATCCGGCGGCGATGTCTGAAATCGAGAAATATAGCGCGAAAGCGGGTTTCCAGTATTCGGATCCAAAGACGAAGCTGGATCACGCCAGCGGCCCGGAGGAGACCGTCAACGAGACTCTCCCGGTTCCACATCTTTATTCGGTGAGCAAACTCGAAGACATGGGGATCTCTGTCGGTATGGGTATTTTCTCCAATTTCGGACAGGCTGTCAGCTGGGAGATCGACTCCCCCGTCAGGCATGTGGCCACGGACACCAAGCTGAAAACATACACGGTGAACGCCTCCGCCGCCATGAGCCTGGAGTTGCTTTCCATCGGAGTGGGGGTGAACTACATGACGGTTCACGCCGAATATGACAACGTGCACTCGTACACCGGCCTTGGCGGCGACGGTTATTCGCTGGTGGATGTCAGTGGCTCCACCGTGGGATTTAACGTCGGCCTGTTGATGAAACTCACCGACGCCATCAAGATCGGCGCCACATACCGCTCCGCCATGACGGGCGACCTTAGCGGCAAGGTGGACATGGAAAACATTCCTGGATATGACGCCACGGCACACCGGGCGCGAATGCTGGCGGGGCAGGCGAGCAGCGGAACCACTCCCCCCTCCGGCGGCGACAGTGGCCCTGGCTCCACCAGGGACGACTATAAATCAGACGCCGATACCTCTTTTAAATTTCCGGCCATCGCTTCGGCGGGGATCAATCTGAACGTGACAGACGCTTTGTCTGTGGAGTTCGACGTGGACTACACTCAGTGGTCCGCTTTTGAGGAGATCACATTTAACTTCGCCAGCCCTCTTTCCCACGATGGTCACGAGGTTCTGCCGAGTTCCGTTACGTATAAGCAGAACTGGAAGGACACCACCACCTTGAAGGTTGGCGCGGCGTTCAAGATCGACCCTCAGATGACCTTCAGGTGCGGATTCATTGTGGACCCATCACCTGTTCCGGACAGCACCTTCTCTCCCAGGACTCCGGACGCGGACAGGAACGTGGTGACGGTGGGCTTTGGGTACAAGGCTTCCGACAACTACACTGTTGACGCTTCGTTTGCGTACATCATGATGGGCGACAGGGCCGTGTCCAATGATGTGGGCTCGCCGAATGACAACGTGAGCGGGACATATAGCACCACCGCCAACATCTTCGGAGTGTCCGTGGGATACACCTTCTAGCGGACCGGTTAGAATATATTCCGTTGCTTTTCGAAGTGGCGGTGGGAGCGGGAAAAGCCATAGAGGAGTTTTCCCGCTCTTTTTTTGTCCCTACAGCGTTGAGAGCCAGGCGGATATCCGCCTATGGTAATCGTCGGCTTTTTTGGTCACATCGTTGTGTCCCGCCTCCGCGACTGGGAAAAACTCCTTCGGCGCCATCGCTTTTTCATACAGTTCCACGCCATGGTCGAAGGGTATCACCTTGTCACGTTCTCCATGAATGATCAGCTTCGGAATGGGTAGGGAGGATATGATCGCCAGATTATTCAGCTTGTCGCGGACTAAAAAGGATGGCAACCGCGGCATGTGATGGGCCGCGATCTTTTTGAGCGATATAAAGCCTGATTCGACAATGATTCCCGCCAGCCCGGGTCTTTGTTGTGTTGCTCCCAAAGCGGCGGCGGCCCCCATGGACCTGCCCCATAGGGCCACCCGCCCAGATGGCGCGTTTCGCCTCGCCATCATCCAGTCCACGGCTGCCACTGCGTCCTCCACGATTCCATCCACACTGGGAGCGCCTTGGCTGTGCCCGTAACCACGATAGTCCACCAGCAGGAAGTTAATCCCAGATGGCTCGAACATCTGGACAAGCCCCAGCAAGTAGGAGATATTTTCCGCATTGCCATGGAAATATACGATGTTAAGGGCATCCGGGCGGCCCTGGAAGAACCAGCAGTGGATTTTGAATTCGCCGGAAAGAATGAAAACCTCTTCTGCTTTCAAACCCGCCATGGCCGGGGTGGCCACATATTCGCGCCTGGGATAGAAGAGCGCCGGACGCTCCATTGACTCTGATATATAAGCGCATCCGGCGGCGCCCTGGGCGGATAAAACCGAGAGCGCCAGCGCGAAAATCTTTTTCATGGTCTATAATTCCCCATAAACCTGACAACGCCTGATTATATCCCAGGCGAAACCGGAAAAGGAGGAAGCATGAGAGCTATGGTGGCGGATGGACCGGGGGGGCCGGAGGTGTTGCGGCTGGCAGAGGTTGAAAAGCCGGGCCACGGCCGGGAGGAGCTTCTGGTGCAGGTGGCGGCCTGTGGACTGAATCCGGTGGACTATAAGATCCGGCAGGGGTACTTCTCACAGGGGCGCGTATACCCGGCCATATACGGTTTCGACGTGTGCGGCCAGGTGGAAGCGGCCGGCATGGGAACCGCGTTCGCCCCGGGCGATGAAGTGTACTACTACGCGGACCTGACAAAACAGGGGGCCTATGCCGAATATCATGTGGTGGATTCGGCCATCGTGGACTACAAGCCGGAGAACCTGACCCCAGTGGAGGCTGCCTCGCTTCCCCTGGCGGGAGTGACGGCGATTCAGGCGCTGTTTGGCAAGGCCCGGCTCCAGCCGATGGAGAGGATTCTGATTGTGGGCGCCGCCGGAGGGGTAGGGTCGCTGGCCACGCAGATAGCCGCATGGAAAGGGGCGCAAGTGATTGGCGTCTGCTCCAGGCCGAACATGGATTACGTGAGACGACTGGGGGCGGAGTATGCGGTGGACTACACCAGCGCGAACCTGGCCGAAGAAGTGAGCCGGATCACCAGAGGGGAAGGGGTCCATGTGGCTCTGGACCTGGTTGGAGGGGAATCGTTCGCCGACTGTGTGGAGTGCCTGGGGCATGAGGGACGGCTCGTTTTTTTGAATGCTTTCTCAAACTGGGAAAAGCGTCTGATGGAGACGATGAACAGGGCCAGGCCAAAGAATCTGGCCATATTTTGCGAACTGGCCAAGAACAGGGGAGAGGATATGCGTATGCTCAGCTTTCTTGCGCGAAAGGGATTCGTGAAGCCCCAGGTAAAGCAGGTGATCGAACTTATTCAGACGCCCGAGGCGCACCGTCGTCTGGAGACGATGCGCGGTCGGGGGAAGATCGTGATAGACCTGTCGAAGGATTGAAACAGGCGGGAATCCCCATGATTGAAACCGGAGGCGCCCCGGACCGGGAATCCTGACTGAGGATGATGCGTATTGCCGCCTGGCTTCAGCCCTCCGGAAGGCTGGAATCAATGTGGGCTACTTGCCGCCTGGCTTCAGCCCTGGATATTGCCAGAAAAGTCCGATTTTTCGCCGGCCGCGACAAATATGCCGGACCATGCTTTTTACGGGATCTATAGCGGCTTTATTATCAGCGTTTCCCCTGCATGTAGAATTGGTCTAAATTATGCACCTTAATCTAGACAAATGGCCACTAATTGAGTAGGGGCCATAAAAGACAAGAGAATATGTTGAAACCGTTTGAGCATACCAATTAGGAGGCTGCAATGGAATATATAGTGATGTTAGGATTCGTAGGCTGGCTTGCCGCCCTTATTTCGATGGTACCCAAGGCTCCATCTTATGACGAGAAGGGGGTGACACTGGATCTGAGCTTTGCCGATGAAGAGGAGAACGTTATAGAGTTCCGCAAAGCTGCTTGAACTCATATCGATCAAATAAGGGACTCCGGCGACGGGGTCCCTTTTTTGTGGGTGGAAAAAGGGGACTATCCGGAGATGGCGGAGAGGACGTAATGGTCCTCATACAGATCCAGCCCTCGAATATTGGTAAAACCGTCCCTTTGCAGAATAATCATCGCCTGTTCCTCCGAAATTCGATGGCCCTGTGGAGGGCCGCCCTGGGTGGGCACGGCGCGCCAATCCGCCATATACAGCCTTCCGCCAGGTTTTAGCGCACGGCGGATATGCTGGTGGAACTTTTTCATGTCGGCGACTTCGTGGAACAGGTTCACATGAAACACCACATCGGCCACACCATCGTCCATCGGCAGGCTTTCCGCCTTTCCCTCCCGCAGCTCCAGATTACCTAATGTGGTGAAGGCCTCCTTGGAGCGGCATATCTGTAGCATTCTGGGGGAGTGATCAATGCCAATAAGTTTGCCGCATCGCGGCGCCGCTTCCATAGCGAAGAATCCTGTTCCCACTCCAATATCAATCACGGTATCACCCGGCGCCAGGGCCATGGCATCAACCAGTTTGGCCGGGTCCATCCGTGCCCTGCGCTCGTCCGACTCCAGTTTGCGCCAGTTATCCGGATCGAATGAATGGCCGTGATTATGGTCTTCCGAGTTTTCGCTCATGGTTGCGGCTCCATCATTTTTGATAATGATACCATGGCCAGAGCCCGCAGGATGGTGGAGGTGTGGCCGTAGGAGAATTCAGCGGGAAGGGGGCGTGGCGGTCTTCCTGCTGTATATCCGCTCCACCTCCCGGAGGAGGTGCGGAAAGATGGCGTCGGCGACAATCTTCTGTCCAGTGTCGTTGAAGTGCACATAGTCAATAAAGCTATTCATCCCCTCCGGGCTGTTCAAGCTGGATGAAAGGTCAATGAAACGGGGATTATGCTTGAGCTTCTCTTTTATACGCTTGGAAACATCCAGGTAAAATCCAAAATACCTGCTTCGTGGGCGTCGGCTGTTCTTTATCCTCGCATAGTCGTTCCAGGGTTGGAAAAAAACCAGGATGGGAGATTCCTCCGATCCCCGGCCCAACAGATACTCGATATTCCCCGTGTAGACATTTTCGATTCCCTCGCCCATAGTGGCGGCTATTGCCTTGTCGGACATGGTTTTCCCGATGTTTTCACTAATTTTGGTGTAGGCGGCCCGTTTGTGAAAATAGGACGCAAGCGCGCTATACCTTCTTAAAAACTCGGCGGCGGAAGTATTGTATATCTGGTGATAGCGCAAGCCTGTCTGGTACGGGTCTCCAGGCATGGTTCCATAAATAGGAGGCAGGTACATATCGTTGAACCCATCCAGAACGATGGTGAGATCCGGATTGCGGGGGACCACTGCCATGTCATAGGCAATTCGCTCCTGGGTGGTGACAAAGGAGCCCATGGCCGCGTTGAAGATGTAAATGTCATGATAGTCGAGGGCTTCACGCAGCTTGCTCTCCAGAATGGCGTGCCATGTTTTTCCCTTGTCCGAGGAGCCTGTCCCCTGGGCGGCGGAGCCCCCGATCACGAATATGCGGATCGAGTCCGGTTTTGACAGCGAGATTTCATCCACCCGATGGCTTCCGTACCGGGATAGTGAATGCTCGAAAAGAAAATTGGATCTATCGAAAACCGAGGCGGGTTTTTGTGGTGTGTAAATATATGTGCCGGTAGAGTCCGAGTATCCATGGCTTTTCGGACCGCCAGCTACCGACAAAATATCTTTGCGCGATTTGACAATGAAAGAATCCCCTGACACGAAAAATGGATGGAAAGGACGCAGCTGCGATTGTGGCTCGCTCAGGAGGAATCTGGCGGTCGTTTCCGCCACGACCAGCGCCAGTAGGATGGAAACAGCGGTCAGGAGGGCTTTCTCCACGAAATCCCTGATTTTTTCTCTCACTTGGAGACCACTGGTGGCGCCTTTTGACGCTAGCTTTCAGTTCGCCTCCGGCCAGATCGCCGGCGCTTTGTTTTCCTGGCCTGGGTGATTTCATCTATGGGATGGCCGGTGATCACCGCTCCTGGCGCTTCATCCTTGGGAACAGGGGGTGGAGTGTGGAGCGTCTGTTGGTAATATTCCTCCAGCAACATGGCCAATACCACCGCTTCGTCCGCGTCCTGGCCCAGGTCCCGGGCCAATGGCAGGAACCGGTTCAGCCGTTTGGTCTGGAGCTGATCTTTGGAACGCAGCTTCGCCTCCAGCAGGGCGGTGACCCTCTCCGCCACCAGTGTCTCCACCTGGGTTTCGGTGGGGAGGGGGCGCTCCAGCATATCAATGCCATATCTCCTTGCGATACGTTCCATATCCTTTTTTTCCATATCGTTGACCAGGCTTATGGCTTCCCCGGCGGCTCCGGCGCGGCCGGTTCGCCCCGCGCGGTGGATATAGCTTTCCGGGTCATCCGGCGGCTCGTACAGGATCACATGACTCAGCTCCGGGATGTCGATACCCCTTGCGGCCACATCCGTGGCCACCAGGAACCGCAGCTGGCCCTTTCGGACCTTGTTCAATGTTTTTTCGCGGAGAGCCTGGGTCAGGTCTGCGCTGATTTCATCGGCGTCGTAGCCGAACCTTTTGAGTATAACAGTGACATAGTGGACCTGGGCCTTGGTGTTGCAGAAGATAATGGCCGCAGTGGGGTTTTCCACTTCTATGATCCTGGTGAGCGCTATATCCTTTTCCATTCCAGGCGTGACGTAAAAGACATGCTCGATGTTCACCGCATGAACGTTTTGATTTGAAAGGCTCAAAAAACCGGGATCTTTCAGGAACTGGTTAGCCAGCCGAAGTACTTCTGTGGGGAAAGTGGCGGAGAACATCAGGGTTTGAATATGCCGTTTCGGCAGGAATCCCTGAAGCCTTTTCATGTCTGGATAAAAGCCCATGGAGAGCATCCTGTCCGCCTCGTCGAATACGAGTATCTTGATCTTTTCCAGGGACAGGTTCCGGGAAAGGATATGGTCCAGGATGCGGCCCGGTGTGCCGATGACGATGTGGGCGCCCTGCCGAAAGGCCTCGATCTGCTTGCCGTACCCGACACCGCCATAGACGGCGATAGTGCGAATGCCGGAGCCTTTGCACAATGTTTCGGCGTTATCGGCCACCTGGAGCGCCAGCTCCCTGGTGGGGGCCAGGATCAACGCCTGGCAGGCCGACTGTTCCGGATCAAGCCTGTCCACCATAGGCAGCACGAAGGCGCCAGTCTTTCCGCTGCCCGTGCGGGACTGGATCATCATGTCTCTTTTTGCGCGGACGTATGGTATGGCGCGGGCCTGAACCGGCATCAGGGTTTTCCACCCGGCGCTTTTTACAGCTTCTTGCAGTTTGGCCGGAAGGGTCGAAAGCTCCGCTTCAGGCAGAGAATCCTCAGGCTCAACAATATCTAGTTTGTCCATGTTTTTCCAATGTCCATTGGGCCCGTTTTGGCGGGCCATATAAAATTTGCTCGTAAACGCGGGCTATCGGGTTAGAATAGGCGCGCAAACGCAAAATAAACCATTGTATTAGGCTGGGAGGAAAATGCAAAACATAAAAATCAGACCGATCCACCCACGCAGCGGATATTGGAAGCTGGTGTTGGCGATGATGGTGTTGTTTCTAACGGCGCCGGTCACCCCAGGATATGGGTTGGAGGCCACGGATGTGGACAAGCTGGATGTGGACGGCTTCCGTCTGGGGATGACGGTGGAGGAAGCAAAGGAGAAATGGCCAGATCTGAAGATCAGGGAAGTGGTGCGTGAAAAGGAGCATGTGGGGTTCCAGGCGCATAGGAGCGAGGTCCATGTGTCGTTCACCTCAAAAGAGCTTGGCTCAAAGATATTCCAGGTGCAGCTGGTGAGGATATTCCATGAAAAGCCGAACACGTTTCCGATCTACCAGAAATTCGTGAAGAAATATGGCCGCCCCGATTATGGAGGCAGGCAGATGATGAACATCAACGCCTGTTGGGGCAAATGTTATGGTGACAACAAGCGGCTGGAGTTTTCCATGAGTATAGTGGGTTTTGGCAACAAGCCGTTTCCCATGACGTTGACTTTGTCCGACAGGAAGCTTGAAAAGGAAAATTATAATTTGTTTAAGGAAAGGGTGAAGGCCAAGAAGGAATAGGTGGGATGGCGAGTTGGTAAGGGCTGTAATCTCAAACGATTATGGTGATGCTGGTGTTTTGAACACCCGATTATTCGTCGCGATGTGACCTGTGAGGAGGGAACCGGTCTGGTATTGTATGACTTTTGTCATATGCTTGGCGCCGTCTCTTATGTAAATTTCAGCACTCATGTAACAAACGACAGGGGTATTTTTCATTTAGAGGTCCATGTCGTGTCATACGTGTCTGTTTCATAAACTTTTTATTGGGGGGTTAATCATGTCAGAGGAAAAGGAACCTCGATCCTACTGGGAAGTGTTTTACGATGACGTTTTCCTTCTTTTCTTTCTGGGAACAGCCATCACATACATTTTCTATACTGTATGGGGGCTGATGGAACTGGGCACCGCAAGCCCGTCACCTTTGCTTAAACCGTAAAAACAAAAATTTTATTTAGGGGGGAATTATGAGTATAACGCCTGTCCCGCCGGGCTGGTGGAAGATGCCTTTGCACAAGGAAGAGAAGTGGTGGATTTCCATCGCTCTCGTCTGGTGTATCGCCATTACTATCGCAATGCCCGCGTGGCACTTTGTCGGCAAGCAGAACTCGTCTCAGGAGTACTACACCATCAGCACCGAGGACTACAACACGCTGGCGGAAGAGTTCATGGAGAAGTATAAAACCGGCGTCGAGACCGCCGGCGACTGGGAATGGGATGTGGTTACGCCGCCTCCTGGCAGCGACATTTACCTGCGAAGCATGCAGTGGAAGTGGGATCCGATCCTGAAGCTTAAAAAGGGAGAGACCTACAGATTGCACCTTTCTTCTATCGACGTTTTGCACGGGTTGTCCATCCATCCGCTGAACATGAACTTCGAAGCGGTTCCCGGGTGGGATTACGTGTTAACCATCACGCCGACTCAGGCCAAGGAGTATCGTATCATCTGCAACGAGTTTTGCGGAGCCGATCACCATGGCATGATCGGTAAAATAATTGTTGAATAGGAGGGGGTCAATGAGTAATTTCAGGACATGCTCCATTACGGGGCTCAAAGTGCACCTCCCCGCGGAAAAGTTGATCAAGATCAACGCCGTGACCGCTATTGTGTTTCTTCTGGTTGGCGGTATCCTCGGGTTGCTTCTGGTGCTTACACGCTGGCAGGCGGTTCATATTCTGCCACCGGAGTTTTTCTACAGGTTTTTGACGCTGCACGGCATCGCGATGCTTGTGGCTTGGATTATTTTCTGGGAAATGGCGGCGCTATATCTGACAAGCGCTATATTGCTCAATAGCAGGCTGGCGGTACCTTGGGTCGGCTGGTTGCAATACCTTCTGATGCTGGTCGGCGGCGGAATGGTGGCCGTTATCATCCTGCTGGGCGGGGCGGACGTCATGTTCACCTCTTATGTGCCTCTGAAGGCGCACCCGCTTTATTACCTTGGAGTTATTCTTTTCGCCGTCGGCGCAATCCTCGGCTGCGTGGTATTCTTCGCCACCCTGGTCGTCGCCAAGACGGAGGGAACCTATTCCGGCTCACTGCCTTTGGTCACATACGGCGCGGCTGCCGCGGCCATCATCGCGATAATCACCCTGTCTCACGGCGCCATCGTGTTTATCCCGACGTTGCTGTGGTCCGCAGGGCTGATTCCTCCGATGGACGCTGAGGTCTACAGGCTCATTTTCTGGGGCTTTGGCCACTCCAGCCAGCAGATCAACGTCTGCACAATGGTGGCGGTCTGGTACATGCTTGGCACTCTGACTGTCGGCTCGACCCCTGTTAACGAGAAGGTATGCCGCACGGCTTTCGTGCTCTATATCCTCTTTATCAACATCGCTTCCGAGCACCACATCCTGGTTGACCCGGGTTTCAGCGCGGCTCACAAGTCCTGGAACACCAGTTACTTTATGCACCTGGCGGTTCTGGCTTCTATGATCCACGCTTTCTCGGTTCCTGCGGCTCTCGAAGTGGCTCTTCGCAAAAAGGGTTACACTCGCGGGACGTTTGAATGGCTCAAGAAAGCGCCATGGGGCAATCCCGGCTTCTCCTCCCTGTTCCTCTCCCTGGTCGGCTTCGGCTTCCTGGGTGGGACCACCGGCGTTATCTTCGGTACGGAGCAGCTGAACATCCTCTCGCATAACAACTTGAGGATTCCTGGCCACTTCCATGCCACTGTGGTGGCGGGTACAACCCTGGCCTTCATGGGCGCTACCTATTATGTGCTGCCTCTCATTTTTCAAAGAGAGGTCGCTTTCCCCGGATTGGCCAAGATTCAACCCTATCTGTTCGGTATTCCGATCATGTTGTTTTCGACATTCATGATGGTAGCCGGCGGCTTCGGTGTCTCCAGGCGCTCCGCCGACATGTACGGCAGCGGAGGTTTCTCGGTCGAGTATTCCCCGATCGTTGACATATCGCTCTCTATCATGGGTATCAGCGGTGTTGTGGCATGCTTAGGTGGCGCGGCTTTCTGTGTCATCTCCGTGGCCACGCTGATCATTGGCAAGAAAATCGTAGCTAAATAAGGAGGATGTTATTATGGATTTGAAACCTGAAGAGCATCCGAAGGGATCCTTTGTTCTCGTGATGATCTTTTTCGTTGTGTTTATGGCTCTGTATCTCTTGAACTGGAAATTCCTTTCGGAAATCTGGATCGTAGGTTAATTGCCTGAATCTGTATTGAACCCCGGCGGCTGCAAGCCGTCGGGGTTTTTTATTTTAATATCCAAAAAATTCACAGTATGATTTTCGTCATAACAACAAACAGTCCCAAGGAGTGATAAGTATGGCAGGCTCCTTTTTTCGCAAACTGGCATCTATGAATATCAGAACACTTCATTCCGCTATCGCGTTGTATGTCGTCTTCATGGCGACGAACGTTTTCGCGGGACCAAGCACGATTGAAAAGTCAGAAGCCGTCATCGGCAGGCTGGCTCCCAATTACCGTCTGATGAATCAGGAAGGCCGGTTTGTGGCGCTTCATTCGCTGAAGGGAAAATATTTGCTGATCAGCTTTATCTATACAGAGTGCCCAGGGCCATGTATCGCCATCACGCAAAGCGTGGCGAACCTTTTCAAACAGATGGATCCAAAAATCGCGGAGCGCACCCAAGGGCTGACCATTACCATAGACAACGTAACTGACTCATCAGAGAAACTAAAAGAGTATGGGCTGGAGTTTACGGACAATTTTGATAGTTGGATATTCGCCCGGACCGACGATGAGACCTTGCCAAGGCTCGCGGCAGACCTTGGTTTCTATTTCGAACAAAAGGAGAAGGGCTGGTTTGAGCATATGAACCGGTTGACGCTTCTGGGGCCGGATATGAGGCTTCTGGCTCACTTTTACGGAACCGATTACGATCCGGTGGCCGTGGAGGGAGCGATCCGCGATTCGCTGGAGGGGCGTACAGTGAAAAACAGGTTGAAGGACACTTTGGATTACGCGCTAGTGTTCTGTTCGGAGTACGATCCGGTATCGGGCACCTACAAGATAGATTATAAGTTTTTATTTGTAATAATATTCCAGGATCTTATCGCCTTGGCCACCGCGGCCTATTTTTTAAGGCACAGAATCTCCCGGATGTTTTCCTGGATATTTAAAGGAAGGACGGAAAGTGGAAGCTGAAAGCGATCATGTAAAAGAAATGCCCGTGGAGGTGGCCAAGGCCGTAAAAGCCAAAAAGGCGCCAAAATATATTCCTTGGATTCTAAGGCCGGGCAACTATTGCCTTGTCTTCGTCCAGGAGAAATTCAACTGGGTGTTCACGCCACAGTTGAATCCGCTCTATTTTCTCGGTTCGATTACATTCCTGCTTTTCTGGGTGGCTCTGGCCAGCGGAATATACCTGTTCCTTTTCTACGAAATGGGTCCTGACAGGGCCTATAACTCGGTGCAATACCTGACAGAGGGGCAGAAATATTATGGCGGGATCATACGCTCTTTGCACCGATACTCATCGGACGGATTGATGGTCGTGATCCTCATACATATGATCCAGGTATTTTTCTCCGACAGGTTCCGCAAATACAGATGGGTGGCCTGGGTCACCGGCGCCGCTATTATTCCGGTCATCTGGTTCGAAGGTGTCACGGGATACTTCCTGCCATGGGACGAAGTGGCCCAGATGACATCCATAGCCATGTCTCAGATCATAAGCACCCTGCCGATCAGCGCGGAGCCGATGGAGCGTCTCTTCGCCCATAACGACGCGGTGACGCCCCTGCTATTTTTCATAATGAACTATCTTCACCTGGCGGTGCCCTGTCTGCTCCTGATCCTGGCATGGGTCCATTGCATGAGGATATCGATGCCATTGATCACACCTCCCGCCCAGATCACCTACTCCATCCTTGCCGCCCTGCTGACCCTGTCGCTGGTGAAGCCGGCGGTGAGCGCAGGCCCGGCGGACCTGGGTTCGCTGGTGGGTGAGGTGAGCATCGACTGGTTTTACCTAGGTGTCTTCGTAATATTCGACTATCTGGACCTGGCGGGAGGGCACGCGCTCTTCTGGGGTGGAGTGGTTTACACCGGATTTATAGCCCTGCCTTGGGTGATAAAGGATCCGAAACGGCATGAGGACGCCATATCCACAGTACCTCAGGTGGATGTCAAAGTGGATCTGGCCAAGTGCAAGGGGTGCCCCCTGTGCCAGCAGGCATGTCCATTCGAGGCGATGATACTGGTGAACCGCAAGGACGGGAAAAATTACGACACCCAGGCTGAGGTAATCCCGGCCCACTGCGCCCAGTGCGGATTCTGCGTGAACGCATGCGAATTCGGGGCGGTGTCCATGGGTGGATGGAACAAGGGGACATTTCATGACTATGTCACCAAGATCTTCACTCCGGCGCCTGGAGGCAATGGAGAGAGCATCCCCACCTCTATAGCGTTCATTTGCGAGCGCAGCTTTAATCTGGAAGGATTCCTCACCGACGATTGCATGCGTGTGGCCACTTCGCCGGATGTGGGTGTCATGGTCGTCCCATGCATTGGCTCGGTCAGCCCCTCGCTGGTGGAGCATTGCTACGAGGTGGGCTCCAAGGGAGTGATGGTGATCGGGTGCCGTGGCCTGGACTGTCACTACAGGGAGGAGCGTAGAAGAGTGCACTTGTCCAAGGAGGATGGTTCGCACAAATTCATGGTGGAGAGCATCGAGGACAATCGACTGAGGATCATGTTGGTTTCGCCGCTTCAGATAGAGAAGATCCGTCAGGATATCGACGAGTTCAACGAGGAAGTCAAACAAGGAGTGGCGTCATGAAGGAGAGAAGGCTATCCCCTGGCGGGGTTATAATGTTGTTTATGCCTGTGGTTTTCATTTATCTGTTTTCCACCTGGCCATCGTATGAGTTCTATGCGCCGAATGAAAGTCAGCTTCTGATCTCGCTGAAGAAGAGGACGGAAAAGACTCATATTTGCGATGAGAAGGAGAGGGAAGCGTTCATGGAGGAAATTGCGAGCAAACCGAAGCATATGCAGGTGGTGCATCGCGAATGCGGCAGCAGGGACAGGGTTCCGCTGGAGCTTAAAATCTGGCTGGACGGCGTGGAATCACTCTCCAAAGTGATCAAACCGGCCGGGATTCGCTCCGATGGTGTGGTTTTCGTTTATGAAAAATTCACCTTTAAAAGCGGGCCGCACGATATCAGGATCACCATGCGTGATTTCAAGGACAACCCGAAGATAAAGGTGCATGAGTTCAAGGAGCATCTGGATTTTCAACCGCGAAAAGTGACGCTGGTCTCCTACACTCCAGAGACCGATGCGCTGCTTATCCATAAGTGATCGGACGCCGTTCGCCGGGCCTGACACCCGGCGAACGGTTCTATTTCTCGAATCCTCCAGCCTGGATTTTCATCTACACATTCAGTAGGGAAAAGCGCCGCCTGGGCGCTGACAAATGAAGTTACAAATTCTGATTAAATGAGGCGGTATGAAAAGAATAGTGATCCTGGGAGCGGGAACCGGCGGAACAATCCTGGCCAACACTCTTTCCAGAAAGCTTTCAGGATGGAATATCACCATTATCGATAAAAGCCAGCAGCACATCTATCAGCCAGGCCTGCTTTTCATCCCATTCAGGCTCCATGGCTATGAAGAAAGCGGCGATGTGTCCCAGCCGATTAGAAAGCCGTTGCCGGATAGTGTGGATTTTGTTTCCGCCGAGGTGACGGGGATTGATTACTCCGCCAACAAAGTGGAAACCACCGCCGGTGAGTTTGGCTACGACTGGCTGATCCTGGCCATGGGGTGCCGGGTGGACCCCACAGCCATAGAGGGGCTCTCAGAGGCGATGGGCAGGAGCGCCCACACCTTTTACGAGCTGGAGGGCGCCCTGGCCCTACAGAAGGCCCTGGACGGATTCAAGGAGGGAAAGCTGGTCCTCAATATTGCCGAAATGCCGATAAAGTGCCCCGTGGCGCCTATCGAATTTGTATTCATGGCCGATTATTATTTAAACCTCAAGGGTATCCGGGAAGCTGCAGAGGTGGAGATGGTCACTCCGCTCACCGGCGCATTCACAAAGCCTGTGGCCTCTGCGGCGCTGAACGACATCGCAGCGGCGAAGAACATCAAAATAACACCGAATTTCGAAACAGCCTCCGTTGATCACGAAAAGAAGGTAATTACCTCATTTTCCGGGGAAAAGGTGGAATACGATATTCTGGCCTCCATTCCGCCTAACGTGGGGCCGGAGGTGATAGACGACTCCGGGCTGGGTAACGGCGCGGGGTATGCCTTGACGGATCCCCATACGCTAAAAAGCAAAAAAGCGGACAACATATATGTCTTGGGCGACAACACAGACGTACCCACCTCCAAGGCCGGCTCCGTGGCCCATTTCGAGGCCGAAGTGGTGGAAGCGAATATTCTAAGGGAGATATCGGGTCAGGCGCCCCATCCCGATTTTGACGGACATTCAAACTGCTTCATAGAGTCGGGATACGGAAAAGCTCTGCTGATAGATTTCAACTATGAAATAGAGCCTCTTCCAGGCAACTTCCCCCTGGCCAAAATAGGGCCGTTTAGTTTGCTAAAGGAGACCAGGCTGAATCACTGGGGAAAACTGGCGTTTAAACAGGTGTACTGGAATCTGCTTTTGACCGGCCATTTGCCGGGAGATCCATTGCTGCCTGCAGCCATGAGCCTGGAAGGCAAGGACGTTTCGTTGTTGTCGCAAAAGCGCCACTGACACCGGGGCCGGCTTCAGGGGCCAAGGATAGACAAAGCGTTCCTAAGCCACCCTGCGCGGGATCAAATATTGGAAAACTCCATGTTTTCCAGGCGGCGGAAGACCATGGAGCCGTTATGCTCCACCTGCTCATAGTAGTCGTGGAAACCGTTCAGGCTGTTGTTATGGTCGAGCACCAGAAAGCCTGTTCGGGTGAGCATGTATGTGAACTGGGTGAGGACGGATCGCTGGGTCGCCTCGTTGAAATGCTCCAGAGCGTTCCGGCAGAATATCACGTCAAAGCCGCCTAGCCTGGTGAATGGTTCGGCCAGATTCACTTTACGAAAATCCACAATGTCCTGGATGGTGCTTTTGGTCATCCATTTTCCGCCGGATGATATAAAGAATTTGTTTCGGCGCGCCTCGTCTATCCCATGATGGACCTCCTCCTCGGAGTACTCGCCGGAAACCGCTTTTGCCAGGGCCGTGGCGGAAAGATCGCTTGCCAGAATATTGAAGTCGTTCCTCTCCACTCCCATCTCCCCGGCGCCATCCACGAATTCGTTGATAAGCATGGCGATGCCGTATGGCTCATGCCCTTTGGAGGCCGAAGCGCTCCAGATGTTGATCTTTGCGCCCCTTCGCACATGGCTTTTGCGCTTGCGGCTCACAATAGTCTCCGCCAGCTTGGGCAGGATCACGTCATTGAACGTCTCGAAAGGCTGCAGGTCGGAGAAAAAATAATTCTCCTCCGAGGTCACGGCCTGGATAACATGGTCGCAAAGCTTGATATCGTTCTTGTAGACAAGGCGGGATATCAGGCCCTTGAAAGTGTTCGTGCCCGAGGAATCGAGGAGCGGGGCCAACCTGGTTTCAGTCTGCTGTATGAAATCGTCATGGACAAAGATGCCGCTCACGCGGTAAATGTAGTTGCGTATCTCCTCGAACTCCCTGACAGTCATACTCATATCAATGCGCCAGCTCACCGGCGTGACCACCCCAACGCCCCAAAAACGGCGAAATCAGGATCGGGCCGCGCCTTAGGTTCCAATAGCCATATACTACACGGATTATATACATTATTTGTGAATTATTCACCTTGCCGCACGCATCTGCCGAACCATTCCCTACCCGAACAGCTTGTCGGACGTCTGCCGCAGGTTCTCCGCCATCAGCGCCGCCAGGTTCCTGTACAGTTTCAGGCACAGCATGGGATTGTTGATTCTCAGCACCGCCTCGTTCACGGCTATCACTGTTGTATCCTCCATGGCCATGGCTGTGGCGGATCTGGGCGCCGAGTCCAATATGGCCATTTCGCCGAAACAGTTGCCGGATTTTAGCGCCTTGATCTCCACGCTCTCGTTCAATTTCTTGTTCTTTAACAACTGCACCTTGCCTTCGATGATTATATACATCTCGTTGCCGATCACACCTTCGGTGAAGATGACCTGCCCGCCCTTGAATTCCTTCTTGTTGGCCAGCTTGAAAATCTCCACCACCTCTTCATCGTCAAAATCGGAGAAGAAAAGGTATTGGCTCTTCAGCTGTTTTATCACGGTCTCGTTCCGGGTCACCTCCTCCCGGTTGTCGACACCATAGCTTCCCATCTTGTTTATAACAAGCTCCAGTATGTCGGAGTAGTCGTTGGCGTGGCCGTACCTGCTCTTCTTATCCTTGTTCAAGGCCCGGAACACTGCGTCATCCAGTTCATCGGGGATAGACTTGTTGTAGTAGCGCATCCTCACCGGATCCTTTTTCAAGACAGCCTTCACCACTTCCTTCAGGTCACTGCCGTTAAAGGGCATCTCTCCGGTCAGGAAATAATAGGACATCGTCCCCAGGCTGAATATGTCTGTCTTCCCGTCCAGGTCATAGCCTAGCATCTGCTCCGGCGACATGAACTGAGGGGTGCCATACACCTGATCCACCCGCTCCTTGCCGGCCAGGGCGCCTGTATGCAGTTTGGCGATACCGAAATCCATGACTTTCGGCTCCCCATTCTTCTGGATCATTATGTTTGCGGGCTTCAAGTCTTTGTGGATTACAGACCTGATATGGGCATAGTGAATGGCCCTTGCTATCTTGGAGAGGATCTGGACCTTCTCCAGCAGGGTGAATGCGTTCTTGTCGAAAATCAGATCCTGAAGCGAGAATCCCTCCACGTATTCCATAACGAAATATGGGACTTCCTGCTTTACCCCCACGTCGAATATGGTGATTATATTGGGATGGTTCAGTCTGGCGGCTATCCTGGCCTCTTTTTTCAGGGTGTCCAGGTCCTCCTCGTTCATGTTCTGGTCGCTGTCATCCGCCAGTTTGATGGTCTTTATGGCCACATGGCGCTCCAGCTCCTCGTCCAGGGCCTTGTACACAACGCCCATGGCCCCGCTCCCTATCTCACTTAAAATCTTATAGCGTCCTAAATAGTCCATGACAATACATTCGGCGATAAGCCACTACTTTTTGTAACGAATTTACGTAACAGCGGTGGCGCCATCCGAACGGCGGCATTTCCGCTTTCCCCCATACCACAGAGATATTACAGTCCATCGAGCCTCGGCTTGTCAATGGTCTTGTGCGGCGCATGAATACAAACCAGGGTGAACAGGATGAAACCTCTATTTCCTGAAAATCCCCTCCGCCAAAAGGCCACGGTATATGACAATGGCGCCCCACAATAACGCAGACATCATCATCGCCAAGCCCGCATGGTAAGCCAGCCAAGCCAGGGCATGATCGTGTTTGAGCATTCCTGTCCATGTCAAAAGGTTCTTCCAGTCGTGGATATCCGGATTATCCCTGCCGGTCATCCCTCCCAGGAGCATCATATCCCCCGCCCGAGCGTCAAAAATATACGGCGCCAGATCCACCAGGTTTTCCCCGGTCCACCACCACGCCACGGAGGCGGCGAAGGGATCACGCCAGGCCAGCAGGAATCCGCCAAGACAAATCAGGGGGACAAGGGTCTGCAACAGGCTGCCCCCCAGGACTTGAACAAAGCGCCCCAGCGGGATGAATATGACATGTCCCGCCTCATGGAAAACCAGGTTCACAAGGTGCATGTAATTCATGGTGTCGACAATCTGGGGGATGGGCAGAAAGAGAAGCTTCCAGGTTCCGATTAGAAGCAGAATCCATAACGCTCCCCGCGCCCAATGAGCCCATGCCGGCAGTTCGATCAGCTCCTCAAGCAGGAACCGGTGGATAAACACCTTTCGGCGCTCCCACTCTCCCCCAGTCGCATCCTTATAGTCGGCCTTGACCGACGCCGGGCCGGGCGGAATGGGTGGAGCATCATCCACCTCCAGGGAGTCGGTCCACGAGGGGGAATCCGTGTCGGGGGATTGATAAGCTTTGCGACGAGCGATCTTGGCGAAAATCACACCGCATTTCACACACTCGGCTTTTCCGTCAGGCTGTGAGAAGCCGCACTTGGGACATTTCACAGGGACCCTCTTCTTATCTCCCCGGTGGATATCACGGGATCTCCACCTCAGTAGCCGCCAACTTCACTTTCATGACGCTTTTCAGCAGGACCAGCGCCGCGCCAACAGGTTTCACCGGCGCGCCATCCTTCCACCAATCGGGGATCAGGGCCAGGGCGTCCACATCCGCTTTTTCATCCTCCATCACCCGCAACACAACCACCGAAATGATATTCTTCTTCAGGTCCATACAGGTGGCCTGCACCAGCCTTCCATGGCTCGTTTCCTCCCTGGCCACTCCCACCAGCCCGGCTTTCTTTCCATCGGCGGCCACAGCCAAAAGCCAGCCCAGCCCCTTGATCTGGCCGCCGGATTTGAAGGCAATCAGTTTGACGCCTTCGCCATACACCAACGCCGGATCTTCCATTCCCTT
>Ga0224496_10000135_pt1 | contig 54033 bp, 39 predicted proteins | sample SF_Jul11_sed_USG_2_FD_168127 | JGI IMG/M metagenome (GOLD analysis project Ga0224496, IMG submission 168127) | Sediment microbial communities from San Francisco Bay, California, United States - SF_Jul11_sed_USGS_8_1 | ecosystem: Environmental > Aquatic > Marine > Sediment | place: USA...
TCGCGACAGGTGTGGGCTTCTTAATATCATCAATAAAAACGTTTTCAAAAGTCCCGTACTTTTTAAATAAGGCTGCTTTCATAATCGTATATCCTTAATTCTTGCAAAAAATCCATTAGTGGGGAAGCACCAACTGGTATTACATCGTGATTGATGTTACCGAAGGTGCACACACCTATAAGTGGGAAGTCGAAGCCACGCAAAGCGGTCGACCGTCGGTTTACTTGGATGACGTCTCGTTCAGTTACACCACACCGGTAAGCGGTCCGGGTCCTTATGGTTTTGAGGACGGCTTTCTGCCACCAGAATTTAGCGGCGACTGGGAAGTAGACAATATGGCTAAATTTTCCGGCAGCTTCAGTTTGCATCCCCCCCTGTTAGCTACTGCGGGAATCACTGCCACTGAACTGGTGTATAGCAACACACATACCCAAATCGCTTTCCGTTTGTACACGCGTTATAACAACACGACGTTGTATATCGATGGCGTGCCATATAACACCTACAGCGGCAGCACCAACTGGCACTACATCGTCATCAACGTCGACGCAGGTGCTCACACCTATAGATGGGAAGTCGAAGCCACGCAAAGTGGTCGGCCGTCGGTCTACTTGGATGACATCTCGTTCAGCAACACCGCACCGGTGAGTGGTCCGGGTCCTTATGGTTTTGAGGACGGCTTCCTGCCGCCAGAGTTTACCGGCGGCTGGGAAGTCGATAATCTAGCCAAATTCTCTGGCAGCTTCAGTCTGCATCCGCCCCTGTTAGCTACTGCGGGAACCACTGCTACGGAGTTAGTCTACAGCGGCACGCATACTCAGATCGCGTTCCGTTTGTACACGCGTTATAACAACACGACGCTGTATATCGATGGCGTGCCTTATAACACCTACAGCGGCAGCACCAACTGGCATTACATCGTGATTGATGTTACCGAAGGTGCACACACCTATGAGTGGGAAGTCGAAGCCACTCAAGGTGGTAGACCTTCTGTATATCTTGATGATGTAACTCTAAATTAAAAACGAATTGAGCGACTCGCGAAACGCGGGTCGCTCATTTTTCCAAGGAAACAAAACCTGACGCTATCAAATGAAAGCCGAAAGGCTACATTTATGGAGGAGAAAAAACTGCACCAAGAAATTCGAAAAGGTATTTTTCTAGTAAGCGTTCATGGCGTTGCGCGACAGCGGCAATCGATGCGCCGGGTTGGTTGAACTCTTCCAACACTTGGACCTTAAAGACAACAGAGTGATGGCAACGTTTAATCGATATTTTGGTCTCACTTATTTGGTCTATATTAGTGTCCACATAATTATAAGTGGACACCTAAAATATTGCGGACAGTGAATGGATCAAGATGGGTTTGCCGGACGTTTTCGTCTCTACGCTGTCGCACCACTAACAAAGCAGTTTTCTTGATAGGATGCACACTAAATTCCTTTCGATCCTTCTTCGAGATATTTCCGCCTTAAAAATACAATAAGAATAAAAATAACAAGGGTGTTCCAGCTAAAGCTAAGAAACCACGATTTTTTGTTTTTAGTTGTAGAGCTAGATGCATCGCCGACGCCTGATGGTTCAGAGTCAGTTACTTCTTCGTCCATCTCTACACTAGGACTCTCTACTGTTGCTGACAGACTAAAATCAAAGTCATTTGAAATAGCAAATTCACCATCACTAAGGTCTACTGTTACTCTCAGATTCCGAACATCACCACCTATCCCGGTTATGCGTACTTTTCTTTCGCTACCAATACCGTCTACGGTAGCGATGCCTTCTTTCGAATTTACTTGGACTAATAGGTCGTTCGAGTTGGTATCCAGGTCAACTAAGCGCAGATCAAACTCCGCGAATCCACTAGCTGAATCAAAGTCTGTCAACTTAAGTGATGCAATTTGTGGCGGTTCGTTTACGTTTAGCACGTCGATTAGAAAATGCTTGGTAACGTCTTCTTGGCCTGGAACGATTAGTTTTACATCGAACTCTAAATGCGACTGAGTTTCTGTATCGAGTTCAATTCCTGAAGACAGATAGAGCATATTCCCTTTTAAAAAAAGCAAGTCTGCATGGGAACCCGACACAACAAGTAGGTATTCATCATGTTCTTTAATACCAATTAGTACAAACTTACCGAGAACCTTTTCCGATTCACTGTATCCTTCGAAGATCGTTTCACTACTAAATTCAAAATTAGCCTCAACTGTTACTACTTCATCCAAAGTTAGCGTAATAACTTTTGTTACTGTAATACCACCTCGATCGACGATTTTTACGCTAACTTCATGTGATCGGGCCGTTTCAACGTCTAACAAATAGTCCTCTGCGAGTAATAATGTATTGTCTTCGATTGTGAACAAGGGGCCTGAGTAATCTTCGTTAGTGGAACTCTCGATATAGAACTGATGAGTATCCGCGTTATCTTGGTCAATGGCCGTTAGGTGCCCAATTACCGAAAATCTTGGATAAAATCCTTCAGGTAAATGGTTTGGGGAAAGTAGCAGACCAGTAGGAGCTTCGTTGACGTCGTCTACAAAAATTTCTAGTGTCTTGGAAAGAGATTGGTTATGTGAATCTGTAGCCGTAACCTCAATATGTAGTATCGGCGTTGTTTCGTAGTCGAACATAGCGTCCGCTTTGGCCCAAAGTAGATATTCCCCGTCAACGATACTCGTCAATTTGAAATATCCTAGATCTCCGCCTGTTAGCGCTAGCATAGGAACGTCGCCATACTCACTATCTATCCCGACTAGCTTGCCTAGGAGTCTCTCGCTATTGTTCCCTTCTATGTCGACAACATTTTCAGGAATTCGATTGTTCGATAAGTTGACATCGACTGGCGGACCATTTGATTCAATAGCCTTAATGGTGAAAGTAGTATTTGTACGTTTGCGAAGCTCATCGATAGACTCAATCGTCAAGGTAAATGAAGATAGCGAGTCCAAGGTGTTTGGATTGCCAATGAAACGCAACATATCTCCTTCAATTGCGAATTGCGTGCTATCAGTTCCTTCTAGTATTGAGTATGTATAAGTTCTCGCTGCAGCGCCTGCATTATCATCGTCATCCGTGGTCAATCGTCCTACATCAATATAGGAAGAATATCCCTCGCCGCCCCAGGTTTTTACTTCCGCGCCTTTCCAAAGGTTGAGATTGGATAGATTGATATCCAGTGGCTGACTGTTTACCACAACGTTAAAGACGAGTTCTGTCGATGAGATCCCATCGCTCGCTGTTATGACAATCTTACTGCATCCAAAATCGTCGGCACCAGGTGTACCATAGATGGTTTGCGTCTGTGATTCGTAATGCATCCAGACAGGCAACTCGCCAAGGGTATATTCGACCAAGTGACCATCCGGGTCTTCAGCGTTAAACGAGTAACTAAATAGTTGGTTCGGGGGAGTATCCACCAATGCGGCTGTATTTTCGCAACTAAACTTACTGATATGCTCTATATCACGTGGATGTGGCGTATCCCAAAAAACAGGCTTCGTCTGCCAAAGAGGAGCTTCGTTTAATCGTCCCGGCGATTTAGCAGGCACGCCGTTACCTAGCTGGCCGTGCATTCCGTTACCCCATGACCAAAGGCTACCATTGGACTTTATTGCAACAGAAAATTCATCACCCGCAGCGATTTTCACCCAATCGGCGTCGTTACTAATTTTTACGGGATTGTGATTATCAGTAATGTCGTTATCAACTTCTCCGTTACCAAGTTGCCCGACACTGTTATCCCCCCATGCCCACAACGTCTGGTCGCTCTTCCTGGCAAGCGTATGCTTTTTACCAAAAGCAAGACCATCCCAATCATTGTCTGTTCCAACCTGTCTTGGTTCCGGAATCATACTAAAGCTTTCAAACCCTAACTGACCGTGCGCATTTTCTCCCCATGTCCACAGCGTACCGTCCTGCTTTATCGCGGCGGACTGATTATATCCGGCAAACACGGTTTTCCAATTCGAATCCTGACCGACTTGTTGAACACTGAACACAAAATCCACATTGGAACCAGCGGCCACTTGACCATATTGATTATTGCCCCACGCCCAAAGTGTACCGTCATCCTTTACACCAAGAATATGCGTTTTAGACATCGCGAAGGAACGCCATTTGGTTCCCGCACTAATTTCAACCATTTCACTAAAATGCTGATCTAAATTTTCTTCACCGAGACCAAGATAGCCCTCTTTGTCTGGCCAGCCGTATCGCCCCCATCCCCATAGCGTATTGTCATTGCGCAAAGCGAAGAAATAGTGATCACCTGAATAGATCGCTTTCCAATCTGATGTGCCTGAGATAAGAAGGTTTCGTTTTAGGCCCTCATAATATACCGTCGTGTCATCTTGCCAGCGATAGGTCCCGTTTAGGCGAATATTATGGTTGTTATCAATGAAGACCACATGTTCAAATCCGACATCAATAGCACTAACGCCAGTAAAACTTTGCTTTGGTAAAGAGGTAAGCATAAATTCCGGGCTCCACACTAAGCCAGGGACAGTATAGTAGCCCCAACGCCAGACACTTTTGTCCGCCTTTCCTGCGAGAACTGACTCTTTAGTGGTAACAAGATATTGCCAATCGACGTCATTACCGATTTGTTGTGGTGAAGCTACTGGATAGGGAAGAGATGGGTAGTTGGCAGGAAATATTTCTGATATTCGAGGTGAGTCTGTATCGAATTGTTTAGCCCAAAGTGTATTGTCCCATCCGTAATAGAAGTCAGTTGACGTTTTAATGGTGCGCCAGTCTCCTATATACTGTGGTGCAATACTAGTTTGCGTTACTGCCCAACTTGTTTGGTCCTCTCTATGCATAAATAGAGTCTCTACTGAGAATCTCTTTATATATTCCGCGTAACTCCAGTTTCGATCGTTGCCTACCTGATGCGGTGTCGTCATAAAGCCGTCTTCACCGATGTTTTTACCCCAAACCCATAGCGTGCCATCATTTTTAATAGCCAAAGAACGTTGACTACCCGCATCTATAAATTGCCAGTCAGACTCATTGCCTATACGAACAGGCGCATTTCGTTGCAACGTATCTCCGTCTCCGATCGCACCAAACTCACCTTTACCCCATGCCCACAAATAACCATTTTCGTCTATTGCCAATGCATGATAGCTACCTGCTGAAATCATTTTCCATTTTGCTGTGGAGGGCAATTGGCGGGGCGCAATTGGCCTCACTTCGCCGTCATCAAATCCTAAAACACCAAATTCATTCGTACCCCACGTCCAAAGATTTCCGTCGTAGTCTAGGGCCATGGCATATGTCAGCCCGGCTTCAATTTCTTTAAACTTCTTATCTGTCGCGGTCACTATTCGAAAGTCTAAATAAGAACCCAAACCTCCTGCCGGATCGAGCAAACCGTATTTGTTATCTCCTCGGCCCCAAAGATATCCGTCATCAGATATCCCGATATATTCCCTGCCGGTAAAGGCAAGATCTCTCCACATACGGTCACCCATATTTTTGTGGTGCTTTTGAGCTTTTTCTGGATATTGATACGTACCATCTGATCGAAGGATCAGGCCGGAATTATCAAACCGTGGTTCTATTGCAAACGTGTTAACCGACATGCAGATCAACCCACTAATGCAAGAGAACTTAATGAAAAGTTTTACTAGGTCGCGAATAATTGGGACGGTACTCACTTAGTATACATTCCTTCTAGTTTGTCGCTGTCTACCCTTACGAACCAATATTCATGTTAACTGCGCGAATTCGAATACGGTGTTATTTGACTTTTCCGAACCATATTCTCTCATGGCTTAAACTACATGCTATCGGCTTCGTACCAATCTTACCGCCTGTTTCGAGTCTATCGAGCTGATTTTGGCTCCCAGACTCGGATGGGCGAAGGCCATCGCGTAGGCTGAATTGACATAAACAAAATTGCCTGAATCAGTTGGTAATTTGATTGCCTTACGGCTTGGTGTCGATGTCCAATATCGTGAGGGAGATGAATCGAAAATAGCAATGTCAATTGCCAGGAAAGAACTGGAATCTAAGCACGCTGGGTCATAAATCGAACCGATCTCTTTCACGTTTGGTAGTCGCCAATCATTATTCGAGGAAAAAGAATCTTGCTGTGCTCGCGCCAATGCTTCCTTCCACGTGAACATATCGACAATTCGGTATCCAAATTCGTTTATCTCCGCATCGCAGAGCCCTGTTTGTTCATTCCAGGTAGTACCAAGCGTACATTTTTGCCACATCAGATTGGTCATTTTATCCGTAATCGTGCCATTCTTATTGTCGATAAAGCGGTTTAAATAATGACCAGGTATTGCGCCATTGCAGGCGAACGTCGTGGTGTGTATGCAAACGGTAGCGATAAAAAAAAGCAAACCAATAAACTGTCTATTGTGTATCAATTTCGGGAAATGACTACGACTAGAATTTCTGTTTTTCATATTTAATTTTTAATCCTCGCCTATCTAGTCGTCGCTCGTCACGAAAGAAAGTGAAGATTTGACCGAACCACGCACAAGCATAACAGCATTGGTAAACCCCCTGTTAAGCTCGCACTTCTTCGGATGTGACTCGGAAGTACCTTCGGCAAAATGAAAGCCAAATGCTCTGTTGCTGGATATTCCATCGGTGATCGAAGTCCATTGATGGCGTCGAACAATATTCGGAAAATATTTTGGATCCAGCAAAAAGTAGACGCCTGAGACCTGCGTATCTATTCCGTAGTCGACAATTGATCTCAGCTCTTCAATTGTCGGTAATCGCCAATCGAAAAATCCACACCATTGTTCGCTATTCGCAAGTTGTATGTGTTGAAGAGTGTTACCTTCTAAATAGGGAATATCACATGCTGATGGATCCTCCATTCCGGAATCTCCCCCGTTGCTGATCTCCTTAGGATCGAACCAAGTGAAGAGCGAGGTGGATGATCTCGGTCCGGAAAGGGTTTTCACTTCCCAATGCAGGCCCGTATTATTATCACGTGTACAATTCCAAGTGCTTGTGTCCGTGTGAGTGTCTGGTAAGTCGGCGCCAGACGTATCCAGTTTTGTGAAGCTAAAGCTTGTACCTACCGCGTTCGATTGATTCGTGCCATCTTGTCCCTTATACGACCCGGGCTCCTCTGAAAATATTTTTACGCCTACCGTTCCGTCCTGTTTCGTAATTTGAGCGTCGGTAATAAAATATTTGACACCGGTTTTATTAAGAGGTGCTTCTACAGCCGGATGATAGAACGCCGACTGAACTTTGATTCCAACCGAGGGAGAACTGTCACCTTTGGAATTTGTCGCAACCAGGTAGTAATAGATATTCGACAGAGGAGTTACGTTTTGATGCGCGTAGGAGTCGCTTTCGGATTCACCGATCAATTCTGCCGATTCAAAGGAGTCGGAATCTTGAGACATATAAATCTTGTAAGACGTCACCGAATTATTTGATGTCCAGGTAACAACATTCTCACCGCTAAGTGTCTTGATTTCTTTGATTTCAGGCTTTTTAGGAAGTTCCGCGCTGTCGACGTCGAGTGCCTCTGACGGAAAACTGCTACCGGATTGATTCAATGCAACAAGATAATAACGAATCTTAGAAGATGCCTCTGCATTTGTATGAGTAAGGCTTCGCTCCTCAGTTTCACCCACCAGGCTTGCGTCTGCAAAAGTTTGATCGACTGATGATGAGAAGATTTGATAAGACGTCGATGACGCTACTGCGTTCCAGGAAAGTGTGTTTTCGTTTCCCGCGATATCCGCGTCTGCAAATTCCGGTTTGGCAGGGACAAACAAGACGGTTTTCTCGTCGGATATGGCGGTATGTTTTTTGTTCGACGCCTCAACAGAAATGGCGATGTTTTGACCGAAAATAGGTTCAAGCACAAAAGGCGATTTAACGCCGTCAATTCTATTTATCTCTGAATCGTCGCTTCGATGCCAGCGTATGGAATACCTTTCCGCACCACCCACTGCTCCCCACGACAACGACACACCCTTATCGTCCGTAAAGTCACCTACGACTAAGGTTGGTGAACTCAATACGTCGTCATGAATACACGCCGACACCAGGGAAAACAATATTATGCAGAAAAGAAGAACGACTAGCCCTTTGGTATTAGAATTCACAGCCATTATTAAAGTTATTTTGATAATAAGACCGTTATCTTAGCTCAACAGAGCGTGTTTGACTATTCTTTTGAATAATAAATGGAAACAGGTTGGCAAGAGGTGATGGCTGGACGCTTACTAGCAGACAGTGAATGGATCAAGATGGTTTTGCCGGACGGTTACTACTATTTTACAAGTCTCAAAGGCGTCACGAAATGAAGAGAATGTACACCATTCTGTGTAACTGCAGTTGTTAAACATAGTTGATCAACCGATCTTCGAACTCAATCGTAAACCGATTCAGCGCCGATTTCCAATTTCTAATTGGCATTGTCCATTTTGATGATGCCTGCTGTATCGCCAGGTAAACGACTTTTCTGGCGGAGTCATCTGATGGGAATTGTAATCCCCCCAAAACCAAGAGAGCCCACGAGTAGAATAGTCGTTTGAGACAAATTACCCAGAGTAATTAGAATACGTGACCATAAGATCAGAAAAAGCTAAGGGAGTAAGAAGTATGAAACTAAGCAGGACGCGCCTTTTAAAAATTGCCGCTATTATCTTTTCCGCTTTCGGGGTATGTAGCGCCGCCCGCTATTTTATTTCGACATCTCCGGGCATCGCTGATCTTGAACTTGACTTCACGTCCGCCTATCCATTTTTAGCCGGAGATGGCGTTACGCCACTAAGTGGTATAACGTTAACACCGGGGGTGGTACAAGTTGTTCCAGAAATGGAAACCTGGGCAATGATGATTGCGGAGTTAGGTTTTATTGGGTGGAAGTTGCGACGTCGTCAGCAAAGATCCTCCTGAACCGAAACTCACATAGTGATGCATGTCGCCGGGTAGCGCGGCTTGTGCTTTAGCGCATGAACATCAAATTATAACGGAAACTCGGTTTGGTCCAGGTGGTTGCCTGACCGCAACCAGTGCCAAGCACCTGCGTGAGATTGCAGCCGTGGTCGTCGAGTGCTCCGTCGCTATCAACCCAGCTCCAATAAACAGTATCATCTCTTGTAGCGGTACAACTTGACGTTGAAGCATTTGAAAAGGTCGCGCCGGTTCTACCGAAGTTGGTCCAGAAAGCACCATCGCCCGTTACTACTGCGCGGTCCCCCAAATCTCCACCACCATCAGATATCCCCAGGTTTTCACCATTCCGCCTATAGGTAATGATAGCGTTTACACCGCAAATACCTGTCCCGTCTTCATCGGCCTCAATATTCCATAAGTTGCCAGGATTGGCTTTTACTTCGGCAATGATATCGATAATTCTCCCTCTTCCCCAATTACTGTCACGATCGGTACCGGCACTGAGGATTTGCGTCGCGCCGTTAGCAATCAAGGTCCGACAATCCTGAGAGGCCTGAAAGTCAGTGAATTGTGATATCGATTTTAAATCACCAACATTAACCTGCGCCCTTGCAAAAGGACTTTCCAGCGCGGTCTTCGATACCGCGTTGTCTCTATCGAATTTACCGCACAGCGTCCAACCACCACCGTTGGTGTCCATATCACAATAGACCTTGAACGCATCCGCGTTGTCGCCGCCATTGGGATCGATAAAGTAACTACCGGAACCAAAGCTATCACCGGCATCCAGTATCGCCTTGCAACTTGCGGCGGCGGTGTGGCGGAACATGCCGAGGCGACTGCCAGTGCTGTTGTCCTCACACACGACTTTACCATCCGTGCCGATACCGGTTACCACCTGGCCCACACTACAGGTATTACTCGCGGTTAACCTACCAACGGCGGACTCGTTCTGCGTCATCCTACCTTGGAGGTTGGTAATTGTGTTCGCACTATCGCCGCTGCTGGATTCGAGCGCGGTAATACGGTTGTTATTGTCGTTAACCCCTTCCTTCAGCACATCGAAGTTTGCATTCACATCGGCGGCCTTGGCAGTCGTCTTCGCTTCGAACTGGTGGGGAATAGAAACCTCGCTGGCATCTATGGGGGAAGTAATCGCGAGAGTTACAATCGTGAACAGGCCAGACAGTTTAAGAAGCTTCATAAGATAATCCCTTTACTCTTTCATACTTGGATATTTTCTGGTTTTTCGCACTCCTATAGTCGAGCATAGCGAAAAACGGTAGAGGGTTATAGTAACGCAATACTGACCACAATCGAAAACTAAACTCTCACCCTAATTGACCAGCTAAATAGCGTAGCGTTGGAGCAAATTTTCGTACTGAATAAGTACAGCATTCCAAGTAAACTCCTGTTCAAACCTCTGCTGGGAAGCTTTCTTTAGTTCACTCACAAACTCGTCATCACTCAGCAGCCTATCTATCTGTGACTCACACTCGTTGGTGTCTTTAAAATAGACAGCCCCACCCTGGACCACCCATCGATTATATTTGTTATCGTGTGCAAGCACTGCTGAACCGGCTCCCATTGCTTCCACCAACGAAGGATTCGTACCACCTACTTGATGACCATGTATATAAAAACGTGCACCGTGGCGCAAGGCTTGTACGGTTGGCTTATCGTAAATAGCTCCAAGGAATACCACATCATCATTTGCGGCAGTTATCACTTGTTGATGGTAAGAATTGTCATCGTCAAAGCGACCTAATATGACTAACTTACATGCACGCTCCTTGCGAGAAAATGCCGTCACAATTTCGAGAATAGAATTCTCCGGCTCGGGTCGAGCAATTACTATAGCGTAAGGAATATTATCGAGCCCGCAGTGTCTGAGCACTTCTGGATCGCTTGTATTAATAGATTCCGCACCATAGGCAATAGTCGTAATCTTTGAAGCACTCACATTGCGCTGTAAGTGCCTATTGATTTCTGGATGGTCCGCAATCAAATGTGTACCAAACCAACTACCGAATTTCTCATTTAACCAGAACCATGTCTTAATCGGTGTCGACCACTTCGAACGCCGCCATTCGATGCCGTCCATATTGATAAGATTGGGAATCCCTTTGATGCGATAGAGGAGATTAAAAATGGCAGTGTTATAACCCAACGTCAGGACAAGTTGACTCTGTTTCAGACTATGCAAGACACATTTGAAATCAAATATCACCGTACCGAGCGCGCCACCTTGCTTTACGGGGATATGGATAAGATGGATGCCGTTCCATTCGGATTCCCGGTAATCGCCGCTGTCCTCTTGACAGTAGACGGTTACGGCCCACCCTTTGTTTACAAGATAGAGTGCGAGATATTCTGCGAAGGTTTCGAAGCCGCCGTGGGCAGCGGGGATGCCGCGGATTCCGCTGACAATTATAGTTCGTGACACGGACTCAGCGCCTTACTAATTCGCATAAGCCAATTAATTGTCATTTCTCTTGCCCCCCCCCAATCAACAACTCACACATTCTCGAAAATCTCTTTTCTATAAACGCCCATTAATTTTCTGTAAAACACTTCCTCGCTATAATTCTGTTCCACCTTTTCTATTGCCTTTTTCTCCATCACTTCTACCTCACTCTGATTATTAACAACCCATGTCATCTTTTCGAGAATTTCCTTAGAATTTCGGCCGTCAACAAGAAACCCATCCTCACCATCCGCCACTATCTCGGTAATACCGCCCCTTTTGCTAGCAATTGGAATTGTTCCTCTTGCCATCGACTCTACCACCGATAAGCCAAATGGTTCTTCCCAACGGCTGAGTATAATACTTGCCTTAGCGTTTCGAATAAGCTCGTCGAGATCATTACCAGACTTGAACCCCACTATCTCCAAATTATCAAGGACCTCTTTTTGCTTAACTTCTTCCATTTTTTTCTTTTCGCTTCCCTCTCCTACGACTAATATCCGATATCTACTTTCTCTAGCCAAATCGAGAATTTCACTGGTTCCCTTTTCCCTTTCTACCCGACCAAAAAATAGAAAATAGTCACTCTTTCTTCTTTCCTGCCTCCCCAATGAAGATGTAAAATTCGGCACGACAGTGATTCTCTCAGCCTCGATTCCTGCCTCAACATGTTTCATCTTTACATATTTGCTTATCGCAATAAATCGATCTATTCCAGTATTAGAACCTAAATATCTCGATATCATTGATTCAACCACTGAAAGAAGCGATCGTACAACCGATCCTCGATTACATCTATGATAGAGACAATAGAAATAATTCCCTGTTATACACTTATCGCAATAACTCTCATTTCTATATAAACGATACACCGGGCAAAGCAACTTGTATTCATGTAACGTCTGCACAATTGGTATTTTTCTACTTTTTACTTCTCTAATGATAGATGACGTCAGCTGGCCGTAGTAAATATTAAGATGAACTATGTCTATCTTTTCATCCCTAAGCAAACGGTTTATAGAGGTTCTCGCGGAAAAAGAATAGCAGTAGTTAACAACATCTCTTATACGAGGATTTTCAAAGTTAACTCTTTTTGGGAAATACTTTTCGTACTTCGTCTTCAGATTTTGCTCATGCTCAGCAACGAAAGGTATAGGATTATGACCGTTTTTTTTAAGTAATTCGCACAGCTCTACAAGATACCTATCAGACCCACCTACAATCCGATAATTTTGCCCCACCACTAACACGTTCATATGCTATTTTCTTATCCCTTTTTCAAACAACATTCACATCAATCTTTTGCTAACGGATTAAAATCACTCTTAATCTCACTCAAATGCAACTAAATATTAACTAGGGTGAATATCCAAGTCTTACCATAGTCCGCTCAAACAACGCTTCCACTTCACGATTTAGCTTTGGAATTGGTCTCGGATTGTTTAAGTAAACACTTTCGCTTGCATATTTCAACACATTTACATCCATTTCTAGCTCGCAAAATTCCATGATTTTGTTTAAAACCACCTCTGGGTTCAATGTCAATTCCTCATATCTAACCCTCATGATTAAACCGGGATACTTTTCAAAATAATTCAATCCCTCATTCATTGTAACTATCCACTCGATAGCGGCCTTATCTACATCTTTCAAGTCTTCATCCTTCAAGCTAGCCAGAGTTTTATACTCTATTCTTGAATCTATCAATTGACTTCTTAGATAGTTCCATTTTGCATCATTAACACCCCACCAATTTTCTTTCTTTTCACTCGTTAGACTACCCTTTTCTACGGACCATTTTTCAATTGACTTAATCGCATCAATTCCATTTCTCTCTATAAAAAGAAACTTCGCGTTCGGGAATATATTTAACAGGTATTCCACCCTAAATATCATTTCTGGATACTTATCTACTATCCTCGAGGAACGCACTATATATGAATACCATCCATATAGTCTTTTAGCCTTGATTCGCTTACTGTCAGTTAGATCGTCTTCACGTAGTACATATTTTGCACCACATGAAGAATAATTCGAATTTACGTCCTGTCTTTTATCCACCCTCTGCCAGATGGCTTTTGGCTCGTTCAAGAATCCCACATCGCGATGCAACGACAACATCACCCCTAGCAATGTTGTTCCTGATCTCCCTAACCCCGTTATGAAAATTGGATTTTCAATGTAATTAGATATTTCCTTTTTAGACAACACCCAGAGAACTAAATTGACAACAGGATTAAACCATCTTCCTTTTGTCGTGAGTGGCCGTCCCTCGAAAAAAGCATAGCTAACCAACCGTCGTAACACCGCCCGCCATCCATATTTAACATAATTTCTATCTACTTGTGCTACCATTTACTAATTTTCCATATTTATGAGCAATTCAATAGATAAGATTTGATGGGATAACTTATATCGATCACCAATCTAGAGTAACGCACTTAATTATTTACCGACTGCCCCTTAAACCTTATTATGGCTTTCAATGTCGCCAATTGTGCATTATCGAAATACTTCATTCTCCACAAAACCAACAGAGAAGAAATACTACACACGGCCGCAACAATTATGTCAATAATCATGTTCCCCTTTACTAACTCTATTGTCGTTAACACTAAGAATGTAACCAACACCAACTTTGAACTTCCACTCCAGTCACATCTATACTTCGTGCCGTAATTGGAAACCATCTTCATAGAAAAATAGTTGGATATCACAAGTCCCACAACATTAGCCACTACTACACTCATCGCCCCATACTTATTAATAAAAGGTATTGCTAATAAAATAGACAATGAAAGCGCAACATTGGTATACACAAATATCTTATAGCGCTCCAGAATCTGAGCAGCCATTTCAACTAAAATTCGTTTTGTTTCAAACAATAAAACCAATAGAAATAGTAAAAGCAAATTTATCGCGTCAGATCCGTATTTACCTTCCGTCAAACTATAGACAATTGATTCACCAATGGACGAAATCCAAATTGCCAGAATCAGCAGAACAATAGAATTAATTTTTAACAAAATATTAGAAGTATTCACTACATTACTCATATCTCTATCTTTTACATAGCACGCAATTGAATATGTGCGAATAACACCAAAGAGAAACTGCACCGGGAGATATCTTCGAAAAATATCAACTATCGCTTGCGAAAGCCCTAAACTTGCAACTGATTCACCATTGCTATAATGTGAGAAAACCAACCGGTTAGATGAACTTCCATACATCAAGACAAGTACATTCTGTAAGTATGCGGTTAACATAAAATAAAGCATTCTCTTAATGTTACTAAAAAACCAATAGAACTCCATTTTTTTGTTTCTATTTTTTGGATATAAAACGAAAGCCAGCCCTCCTATCATAACGATCATCGATATCGTATCACCTATGATATCAGCAACTATAACGTCTAGAAGACCTACTTCCCCAGACTTTAGAAAATACAAGAAACACAATATCTTTATTAACGCCCCTAAAAAATAGCCTAGCTGCGCTATACCTTGCGCTAAAAGTGTTTCAAGTATTTGAAACACCATCTGTTGAATTACACGCAAAACAATAACCAGTATATAGATTCTAAATTCTTCCTCAAAGGCACCAAACGTGAATTTTTCAGTAAATTCGCCCGCATAATAAAGAGCTACAAGAGCAAATGCGACAAGAGTTGTAATTCGAAAAACTCCGAGCAACAAAAGCACGCCTCGAAGTTCGCCGTCTTTTTTTATCGAATACAACTCAGGAACGTAACGCAGGAAGGCATGAGCTATACCGAATCCGGAAATAACAGCAATCACCTCGATCAACGCATTAAATACGGTATACGCGCCATATTCCGCCAGCGACAACTCTCTTACAAGCAGCAGAATTAACAACAAACCCAATGATGCGGACAAAACTCTACCGAATAAAAGGAATCTGGCACTTTTAAGCACATCGGATTTTTTATACCTATCGAAATCTTGCATTTGGAATGTATTTCGTGCCCTTACCGGATTTTTAATTAAACTTATTTGTATATATTTTCGTATATATTTTCCCACGTGAACTTGTTTACCCATTCGGATGCACGTTTACTCAACTTATCAAGTTCACTCGGGTCATCCATAAGATCGCTCAGATGTTGAGCAATATTCCTGGTAACTTCTTCCTCCGACATATTCTTTATGTCGATTAGTCTTCCTACACTCTCATTCACCGTCACTCCTGGCCCTCCTGAGTCAAACGCGATTACCGGCAATCCGTGAGACATACCCTCCAGAATTACAAGCCCCCCCGAATCTCTCAAGGCCGGGACAACCATGAGATGACTTTCCCTATAGATCTCATATAGCTCCCTTCTACTCTTCCATCCTAAAAACAAAACTTCTTTACTAAGGTCTCTTGATAACACCAACTCCTTCAGGCGATCCATAGACAATCCTTCACCGACAATATTTAGTACAAACGGCAAACCACTCTTCTTTAGCTGATACATGGCATCGATCAGCAGGTGAACTCCCTTACAATCAATTAATCTTCCTGCATAAATCAGTCGAAGGTTACCTCCGCTTCTATATCTCGACTCTCCAGAGTTCCGAGCATCCAGACCTTCAGAATTAATGGCCAACTGAATTTTTGCCTTTGAGCGATATCTCCTAGGTAATGCATCCATACACTCTTTCGATGTGACAATTATCTTATCTGCAGAAGCAAAAGTTAGATGCATAAGCGGATCAACTTTTACAGTGAATATTGCAATGTCTCGAAACGCTTCCAGTAATTTCTGCTTCATGCCGAAAGACAATCTAAGTTTTCTCGGTATTCGGTCCGCGCCACCAACTGGCCCGAAATAGAATGGTTTACCTAGCAACCCTAAGAAGCTTGGCTGCCTAAGCGAAACCCATGTAACGTGGTGAACGATATCGAAATCTCTCGTTTTGTCTATGCGATACGCATGTATCAGCGCAAGTAATTGCCAAAAGTAGTAGTATAGATGATTCCTTTTGCTTATCTTAGAGGTAACTTTTGCCACGAAGGGAAAATCTACATATTGAAAAATGAGTCTTTCTGATAGCGCTGGATCTATGAATCGGTCAATTCGACTACGTTCTGTAGTTCGCGTTAATACGACAACGTCATGACCTTGCTTTGCAAGATTCACGGCCCACTGCCATCCGACCTCCCTGTCAGAACCATAATTTGGCGCACATGCGAAGGCAGAGACCAGAACTTTCATTTGACTAGCCCTTCTCCGACCTTAAACAAATAGGTAGTAAACGAATTCGCAGGAAGAACTATTGACGCCTGACCTTGTGAGCCAAACTCCAATATTGATTGTTCATCTCGCATGATTACACGATTTTTCTTTTGAAAAGAATTCTCGTCATACGGATTTTTTGAACTTACAAAATATTTTTTTGCTTCCAGCTTCATTTTCACCAATTCAGGCATCACTAGAGATATTCTTGCCGGCGAGTTCTTTCGATTCACAAACATTACACTAATTTCGCCTAATTCGTTTCCCATTGATACAGCGTTTATATCGTACCCACCTTTGTATATTGGTATCGAATTTTGTTTAATACTTGTTTTGTGGAGTTTGACGAATAGACCCTTCTGAAAAACTCGATATACCCAATACACAACGTTTGGATAGATCTCATCGGATAATTCATCTAATGGAAAGAGCTGCCAAGGGCCTTCAGCACCGAGAGAATGCCACATCGCAGCTTTAATTCCTGCGATGGGGAGCAGTGAAAGCAGAAAGTCGGCCGTAGAAATACCACCTCTTAGATTACCTGTATTCGGCCAATACTTTTCCCAATTCTTAGTTTTTTCTCCTTCTGGATAACGTGCATGCTCGGTGATATATAGACTGGCCGGCACAATTCGTTCTTCTATTCTACTCATGGATGTAACAACCGAGTTAATCTCACGCATAATTATTGGAACAGTGAGCCCATCGTAATATGTGTGCAATGAAAAGTTTTTCGTTTCTTGATCAACTAACTTTCGCAGATTGTAATTGAACTCTTTTGCTCGGCTTTCACCTCGCAACATGTCGTTCCAAGGCGATGTAGCTGTATGCACAATTAAAGTTACTTCCCCGTATTTTTTGCTAATTGACTTTCTAATTCTGTTAACTCGAGAAGCATATTCATCTGCCCTCCATGCGTTTTCACCATGATCTGTTTCATTCCCTAATTCAAATAGCCTTGTTTTACCACAATATTCATTGTTGCAGTTGTACGGAGTTCTTGATTTGTGCAAATATTCTAAAAGTGACACATTAACGTTTTCCGCCTCCTCAGCGCTCCAATCCCTTTTTCTAGTTCCAGTGATATTTAGATTTATGATTGATTCGCCCCCAACTGTCGCCACAAACTCTTCGAATTCGCCTATTCCAAATAAACATTTTTCGTAGATATGAAATTTTGCATGTTGAAACTTTCTCTTTTTCCGATCACCAATTGCCAGATACCACTCATATGAATTATCTCCACCTGAATAGCGGTAGACAGCGCCGGGAAAATGACTAAGATAATCTATAAGCGACTGCCTTACCCTATCCTTTCTCCAGTATGCCTTTTGAAAATTGTACCAAGAAATGCTAAATCCGATAAATGCATTAGGGTTATCAACGGTTTGATAGTTTGCTCTAGATACTGCTACTATTGCATCGACAGAGCCACCAACTTCATTTGAAAAAACTGCTTTGGAGTGAAATATGCTTCCCAACAATATACCTAGCGCCGAAACAACAGAGACTATTCTTTTAACAAAATATTTCGCGCTGTTCATAAATGAACACCAACACCACCTGTTTGTTTAGCGTCCTTTTTGAAGGCAATTCCGAAAAGTATCCCAGGCAAAAAGAATAAACCTGGATCCTGAAACGATGGCGAAGTCGCAGACAAAACGAGCATGAACGTTAGTCCAAAAAATGACAAAAACCACCACATTTTCGATTCATCTTTTCTTTTGCTGGAAAATAGCCTTTTTGCAGAGTAGAAAGTTGGATAAAGAACTATGACCAACATTAATATAAACCCAACAAAACCTGTCTCAGCTACGAAATTCGGCCAGTATGTATCCATCGAGACATTGTCATCATAAAACCACGGATATGAAGTTATTCCTCTTTCTATATACATAGATATATCGTACTTCAGTGCACCGGCGCTACCGAATGTACCGAGCCCGCTCCCCAACGGGGAATATTCATTTGCAATATTGAATGATTCAATGTACATGACTGGTCTTGGGTGACTAATTTCTCCGTACCCCGAAAAGCCCCACATAACAGATTCCTTATCAAACATCTCAACGACTTGTTCCTCATAAATAGCCAGCATACCTAAAATGGGCACTAACAGTACTATAGTTGTAACAGCAAAATACCTTAAGCGGTGATAAACCAAAAAAGTAACTAGTAATGAGAAAACCGCCGCTATAATCTCCTGCCTTTCAGTTGATGCTACCAAAATTAAGAAATATATCGCTGATAAGTATATAAACTTTTTCATTCTGGCCAGAACATACCAAGCCAAACAAAAGCCTAAACAGACAGCCGCGAATAGTGCTAAAAAAGAGGGGTGTTGAAAGACACCCAGGGCTCTCGCAGGAAAGATTCCCATCGGATCAAATCCGGGCTTTGCATATGAAAACACTTCACTGTAGCTATCGGGAAAAACCCATTGCCACAAAATGAAAACAAGAATCGGCAACCAAAACCAACCAACAAATTTCATGAAATTCCGATTCGTTTTTTCTGACCACAACAAATAGAACCCCAACATAAAAACTATGAAAATTTTTAAATTTGTAAAAAACTGATAGATAGACGCCATAAAAGTAGACCGTCCAAAAACCGAACTAATTAACGACAGCACGATAAACACCACAATAATATATGTCCAGTGACGCAGAAAGCTAGATTCGTTGACGCAACGGTAATAATTCGCGATAAGGAAGGGAGAGATGACCAATAAAATAAATTCAAGAAAGAAAAAAACCGAAATCCCAAGAGTTTTTTGAATATTAGATGTAAGCAGCAATGAAATGAGAAAAACCCAAAAAACACCGTCCCTTAGTGACTCATTCCTGTTTGACATTAGCGCCATATACAAAACGAGAATAAAGCTAATTGCGATTAGAGAAATACTAACAAAGTAAACTCCGACTGCCAGCGATAATCCGCAAAGTACAGATAAAGCAACGACAACTAGGTAGCTCGCATTTTTTCTAATTTCTACCATACTATAGAAAACACATCACTCTATTTGAACTAGAAGAAACATCGGCTTTTCTGAACATGCTAAACACCTCCAAAAATTATACTCCTTTCAAAATCCCCCATATTGCTATACATGTCTTCAATAAACTTATCATGGATTGCATATTGTCCGCTCTGACTAACTTTACTGTTCGAAAAAGAAGAAACTCGAAAAAGCAGACCGTCTGGAATATCACCTTTTAGTCCGTTTTTGAAAATAGCAAGCTTCATCTTTACGCTATCATTTACTCTGTCGTTACCGATCCTAATAAAGTAGGTTACAGGCTCAATTCGAAGATTATTCTTTGTTAACATCTTTCTGACCGGCACGTTTATGCTATCGATAAGCAGGGATTCCTCCTCCATAGCTAATACTTTAAATCCTTGTGCTGTGTAGCATGATTCCGGCCTATGAATCAACAAATCGGGCGTTTGAAGTCGACCATATGCGATAGCGAGCGTAATTACTTGCCCGTCCTCATTGCTATAATTCCTAAAAAATGTTTGATCATATAGCTTATCTACATCCTTATTTTGATCGGTATTCAGTAGACCGATTGTCAAGTCATTAATCGTGATTTCTCGCCAGCCATCAAACTTACTCGGGATTAATTCCTCAAGCTTAAATGAATTACCGTAGTCTTTTGTGGAAGGGGTTGGCTTTAGTATAAAAGATGAAATTAAAGACAGAAGAAGAAATATTGAAACTGAATATATCCTTAAACGCAAGTTTCCACTATTCACTGTATGGCACTCCTCTCAGGGCAACATCTTTGCTAGAAAACGATCCACTAGAAAAATAAAAAATAATGCGGAGAAAAACTCTATAATAGCCGCAGCATCGTGGACCACCATTCCAGCGCCATCACCGAAGTGATAGGTAACCATCGCTAATACTAGTACCCTAATAATGTTAGCGGCGAATGCAACTGGAAGAATGCTAAGAAGGAGCAACAAAACATGAATGCGATTATTTATAGACGACATAGCAATATAGATGATTCCTAGGCCGCTCAACGCAAACATTGAATTCAACCCAGAACACGCGTCAGCAATTAGTAACTGATATCCTCCTAATTGCAATACAACCCCATTTCGGCTAATAGGATACCCAAAAGAATAAAGGATAGCGTCAACCAAATAAGAAACCGTTTCTTTTAACTCGGAAGTTAACGGATCGATCAAAAAGCTAGGAAGTGGTACAACAAATGCAAAAAACAGTGTTGGCCAAAACATTTTTTTTAGCGTTTGGTTGCCAAACACTATCAAATATATCCCAAACAGAATAGGGATTTGGGACCCGACATCAAACACATAAATCCCAAACATTCTACCCGGAAGATACAAGAGAAAACCTAAAAGCAGAAATATAGCGCCAACAACATAGTTCGGTTTTGAATCCTTAGGACTTTTCTCATGGATTTTTTTGTAGTAAAGCCATAGCACCATCACAAAAACAATTGGACCATGACTACCTTCTGGCTTGACCCACACATTTTCCAAAAGGTTTAAATACGTCGGAAAATACATAAGAAAAAGAGCAAGCATGATCGGCCAAAGTTCTCTTTTTCCCGGCCGGACACTTTCCACATTTCCTAAAATCGCCCCCACAGGTTCGCTCATAAATTTTCTTCTATGCCCTGAATACAAAACATAAATCGTCTGAAACATGCATGAAATTTGTCAGATGGGTAGAATGTGATCACAACAGTCTATTTGGGACGAAAAGGGCAAAAGACTTGTTCAATTCGCAAAAACAAATTTTCATGCGGATTTTTTATTACCTTTGTCGTCTCAGGGCCGTAGCTGCAACTCTCAACTCGGCTGAAAAAAGAAATTTTCCCAGCTGCTATTTGGCCAAACCACACCGGCCACGCATGCCTATACTGCTGCCATTCGTTGTTGTCGTTGTTGTTGTGGGCAATGGCTTCCATCATTACGGCCTAGATACGATTGAGCACGCCGCCAAGTATGTTGATGTCAACAGACTGGAGGTCTTCCTGCATTTCCTTGAGTTGTTCGATATTGGTTTTGTCTTTTCTGCCCACAACAATGGCATTGCGCGCCATCGAGGAAATAATCTTGGTTTCCGAAGAACCGACTGCATTCGGTGTATCGATAATGATGACATCGAAGTTCTTTTGATACTTGTCGAGGGTGTTACGGAAATTGGCGTTGCTGAACAACTCAATCGGATTCGGCGGTATTGGCCCCGCAGGCAGGAGTGACAGGTTGTCGATACATTCCATTTCGAATACGAGTTTGTTGAGGTGTTCATCAGTCAGCAAATTGGACAGGCCGAGGCGGTTGCCGATATTAAAAATCTGATGTTGACGCGGGTTGTGCAGATTGGCGTCGATGAGCAAGGTGTTCTTGCCGATTTGCGCGAGAGAAACCGCCAGATTCGCCGCGAGATAACTTTTGCCGTCACCTTGCGCGGGACTGACGATGGCCAGGGTTGGGTGTTCCATTTTGTCCCACTGGAATAACAACTGTGTACGGATGCCGCGTATGGCGTTCGCTTCCGCATCAAAGGGTTTGTGGGCGATCACCAGATCCGGGCCGAGGCCGTTCTTTTTGACATCGATATACGGGAAGGAAAACTGTGTCGACAGTGCCTGTTCCACATCGCTCTTGCTCACCAGCTTGAGCCTGACTGCCGCCTCACCAAACAGCATCGGTTTCTTTTGCTGAAACTCGCATATTTTGAAGGCGTCTGTTTCTTTCAGTTTGCCCTGTCGCACCAGTACAGAACCGAGTTTTTCGTTTTCGCCAAATGCGTTAAATGTGTTGTTAGGCGTGTCATGTGGTTGGTACATATCGTTTACCTTCTGATCATCCATAATGTTGTCATGCTGGTTTGGGTTGGTTCTTTCTCAGATCCTTGAGTGAAAACCGTTTCTTTTCGCGCTGACTGATTTCTCTATCATCCAGCACGACACCGAGCAGTTTAATCCCTAATGCCTCTTCCAGGTCTTTAACGGAACGTATGCGTCGGTCGAGCATTTCCAGCAAAAATGCCGCGCCCAGTCCGAGCAGACCGCCCATAAAAACGGCTAGCAAGATATTGAGCAACACCTTGGGACGCGAAGGCTCCAATGGTTGTGTTGCCTCTGTCAGTACGCTGATATTGGTCAGATTGAACTGACTTTCCATATTGATCTGATTGGAGCGTTGCAAGGCGGCGTCGTACACCCGTTGCGCGGTCTCCAGTTCGCGCGACAACACGTTGAGTTCATCACGCCCTTCCTTGATCGACATGACCTTGCGCTTTTGTTCAGCCAGGGCCTCAAGCGTACGCTCTTCACGCTCACGCGCCAGACGCGCGGCGTTGTTTATGCCATCGGCGATATTACGAATCTCGGATTTGTATTTTTTGCGCAGGCTTTGTATCTCGGTGACCGCGCTCTTGTATTGCGGATGATTCTCGCCAACCTTTTTCGATAATTCATCGAGCTTGGCCTGTTGCTTGAGGATCTCGGACTTGAGGTTTTGGATAAAGGCGTTGGAGATTACCTCAGGGATGGATTCCAGTTCTTTATTGCCTGATGTACGTAAACGGTTGGCCTGCATTAATCGGGAGTTGGCATCAACGGCTGCGGCTTCGGCGGCGACCAGTTCCTTGGTCAGGGCATTGAGTTTGGCGGTTTCACTGTCGATGCGCTCGTCGATGGTGACGATGCCGTGTTCCGATTGATATTGGGTGAGTCGGGTTTGTGCCTCTTCGACATTGGTGCGCAATACCTTGAGTTGTTCTTCAAACCAGGCGGTGCCGCGCTTGGCCGGGTCGAGACTCAATTCCAGATTGATATCGACATAGGCCTGGGCAAAGGCATTGGCAATAATCTTGGCAAAGCGCGGCTCGGGCGAGGAATACTCCAGGCGAATAATACGGCTGTCGCGCGAGGGAATCACATCGAGGCGTTTGGAAATCACTTCGCCCAACCAGTCACGGATATCGCCCGCGCCATCAGTATCGTCAATAAACTCGGTAATCGCGGTTTGATTCTTGTCGAGCTTGAGCATGTCGACGACTTTCAGCGCCACGCGATGACTCTTGAGGATGTCGACCTGGGTGGCCATATAGGTGGACGATAATTGCACCGGCAGATTATTGGCGCCGAAAGGATCACTGCCTTTGAAATCGACGACGAGTGAGGTGCTGGCGGTATAGGTTTTGGGAATAATGAGGCTGATGATTGTTGTGGTCAGGACGGTGATACTGAACACCACCAGGATGACCCACTTTCTTGCTTTTATTATGCTCAACAGCTGATCAATGTTCATAACTCGGTTCCCTGATGTTTTCGCCTGTGCAATCCCGTGCATTGGGCGTTTTTTGGCCAACCATTATATTGGAATTCAGGTGGCTTGGTAAGCGGCAAAACAGGCGTGTAAGGCCCGTCAATACTCGCACTTATGTACTAGTGACGGCCTTGTCTGGCATTACCCAACACTTTTGCCACACCGACTTCACTAAATTCAGATAACTTGCTGTGCTCGGTGTGATTCGGCAACTTATTTGCTTCGTCGTTCTTCTCAAACCTGATTTCGTCACGGAAGGACTACATGCGGCCCATACAAACTTCTTTCTTCAACAGCCTGTCGGTATCCATTTTTTGTTTGCTGTTGTCGGGCCTTAGCCTCGGCTTTGCATCAAGTGTCTTAGCTGCCGAGAGCGCGGCGGAGCGATCACACCGCGAAATGGATCGGGAAACCGGGCACGAAACCACGGATATTGAACGCGAAGAGGCGGAACAACGACGCCAGGCCGAACAAAGGCGGGCCGCCGGTCGGCGCCCTTCCCCTGCTCCCAGTCGCGCGCAAAACAGATCGAGCGACGAACCCGAAAGCTGGTACATGATGTGGGGCATGGGTGCGGCGTTGCCGCAATATCCTGCGGCAGACCAGGCGACCATCGATGGCTATAGTAATTCGGGTAGTCGCCAAGGGGTGAACATGGACATGTTAGGTTTTTACTGGCCGACGACAGACTGGATGATTACCGGTTTTATCGTCAATGCAGCAGCTGATAATTTTAAATTGGATAACGGTGATACCTTTTTGAGTTCCCGCGGCATCCTCGGCGCGAGCACCATGATTTTTCTCGGTGGCAAGATTGGCAGTGGCTTGTTTATTCGTGCAGACGCCGGTTTTGGCAGTATCGCTGAGAAATTGAACGGCATCGACCAAAAAACCGGCCAGGGCTTTGGCGCCCTGGGTGGCCTCGGTTGGGGTTTTCCCGTTTCAAACGAATCACGGGTGATGATTGGTTTGAACTATGCGAGTATTTACACCAGGAACACCTTGTACTCGGCGCCGTCTTTGAGTGTTTATGGCTTGTGGTGAGTTGGCTGAATAGCGACGGTAGCAACATAATGCTCCGCACGATCACGATATCGCCGCAGCAACAACTGGGCTGAAACATATCGTGACGTGCCAAACAATTTGAGTATCTATTGCACTTTGAACTAAGTCCTCGCAAACAAACAAGCACAGAGCGCCACACACCTTTCAGATAACACAAACATTCATATCACCGAAAAACAAACGCTGCATAGCAGAATGAAGAAAACTATCCTCCTGAATGTATAGAACAGTACCATCCGTCGTTTGGGCAATGCTGGGGCCGAGCGGCCAAACGCATAGCGCAACAGTACCTGCTAATTGTACCGTTTGGGCATATAGGTGGCTGTTAAATACCTGTTTCTACAATTGCTGTCAGGTGGCGCATTTGCATTAACGGTGCGCGTTCGCAGATAAAAAGTTAGACTAGTAACATCAAGTGGCTTCGTAAAAATTCGACTGGGAGATAAGTTTCCAACGGCCACAAACCCCCCTGCAACATCAACAACGGCATAGCCATCTCCCGCGCTGATACCACCAGTCGCACTGTCAGTTATATAGACTTGAAGGTATGCATCCCCGCCAACACTGTCATTGACTACACATAAAGCACTTGCATTGACCAGCACGTATCCTGCCTTGCTTGGCAACCCGTTCAGCGTAACACTACCTAAACTCATCACTTGCGCGCCAATAGTTACTTTATCACTGTTGGAAAAAATATTGGCTCCTGTGCTGTCATCGTCTCCGTCAGTAATATCAATCGGTTTTTCGGTAACTTCAGTCCATGAGACGCCGTCTTTGACACTCGCGAGAACGGTCGGATCAAGCTCGGACGTTAAACCGACATTATCTGTATTGTCTGCAAATCCGGGCGGGATGCCGGATAGTTCAGACCAGTCGACACCGTCCTTAATGCGAACGTCGGTTATCGTCGGATCGCTCTCAACAGTCAAACCGACATTATCTGTATTGTCTGCAAATCCGGGCGGGATGCCGGATAGTTCAGACCAGTCGACACCGTCCTTAATGCGATTGTCGGTTATCGTCGGATCGCTCTCCGCTACAATTCCATCATCCGTGCCATCAGCAAATCCAGCCGGCACATTACTCAGTTTCCCCCACGTTACATCAGATATCTTGGCATCATTGACACCGTTGTCTGCGATGGATATCGCGCCGGAATTGAGTGATATTCCGGCACCGGCTGTATACTGGTCACCATTATCAGTCTCACAGGTGACATTGCCATCGTCGTCTATGGCGCGAATACTTGAACCCACATCACACGATCCGACGCGAGCCTGCACTTCAGCCTTGTTAATTTTTGTTGCGCCGACTGCACCGTCGGCAAGTGCATTGGTTGTAACTCCACCGGCAACGATATTTGTGGCATTGTCTGCGTTCACTGCTCTATCAGCGTTATTCGCTTTCTCGGCGCGATAGGCATAGGGCACGCTCACCAGTTGGCGATCGTTTGTCAGTTGCTGTGAACCGTTAGTGCCATCATCAAACCAGGTACGCAGATAGGTAAATTCGTGACTGAAAACGCTAGCGGGAATGGCTGTCATAGTGCTCAAAGAGGTATCCCCCAGCTTGACCTGAAAATCGCCGTCGGAAACGACTATCTGTACCGCACCAGTAGGCTCGGCACCTTTAACCGACGAGCCATCGTTAGACCACAAGGTGACACACTGATCCTGCTCAGCGTTTACGGTACAACTACGATTGACAATGGCAAACTTGAATAAGCCAGTACCATCGAATTCTTCACCACCCACACTGACTTCACCTGCATAAGGGATCATGAGAGGTATGTCTTCGGCAGACGAGACGGTAGGTAGCAAAACCATACCGACCAAAAGAATGAAACTCTTGACGACCGTGTTTTTCATCGTTTCTCTCCTTGGTGTAAAGCTAATTTACTTCATATTATATTTAGGGCTGGCGACCGTACCGAGTACTGCATTATCACCAATCATCTTGTCTTTTATTGCATACAGAGACGAACCGTGCAGACCATGTGAGGCCGGTACGCTTAATGTATCCAGGTAATTTGTTCCCATCTCCAGTTCAGCAATATTGGTAATTCCATCGGCATCGTCATCGCTGTATATAAATGCTTGATAGTCTATGTCGAGCAATTCGCGATCCCCCACATCAATGAGAATTGTGCCACGCGCTATGCTTACATCGACGCCTTGTTCCACTATTAAATATTCAACGACCAGGGTATGCCGTCCTCTTGAGATAGAATTTATTTTCCCGGTTACGAGTTTTTGCTGCGGAAACACATTCAGCGCATATACATCACGATTATCAACCGTGAGATTCGCCTTGATCACCATTCCATCCGTCACGTGCTTACTCAGCGAAGCCGGAAAAAGAATGAGCAACTGACCACTGCCAACATTCAGTTGACTGGTACTGGTACCCCCACCGCAAGCGGATAACACGATCATTACACCGAGCGCTATTAGCGCACCGCCATTAGAGCTTAGCCACTTAATTAACGTTTTCATTTTCATATTCCAATTCATTTTCAGATTGAATTCCCTAACGCTGGATTAGAAAATTTTTGTGACGCCGATACTAAGTCCGGTATCAATGCTGTCCAATGCGCCACCGGTGAAGTAGTCTGCCCTGGTAAATTGCAAACGGTAACTCAGACTAAAATTGACACCGTCACGCCAGCGATAAAGTGTACCGAGGCTGGTGCCGCCACTATATCCGGAACCGCTGTTCGACAAGGTATCGCTTTCATAATAATTTGTCAGGTAATAGGCGAAAACATCTGCCCTGAGCAACCACTGCTTATCAAGTGGGTAATTTATTGAGCCGCCTATACCGTAGTGATTGAATTGCTCTGTTGCCGCCAACTGGTTTGCGCCCCTTCGCATAAAATCAAAATTGCGGAAGCGATAGCCCACGTAGGCTGACAACATGGGCGTGACACGATAACCGGAAATAATCTCGAAGCCATTGACATCCTGACTGGCGTCAGACGATCCGCTAAAGACTTCACCGCCAACGCCCAGTTTCAGGGATGTAAAAAAGCGATCCACACCATACCCCAACATCACGTCAGCGGATAATCCCTGAGCGTCACCCTGAGTTTTATCGCTCTCAAAAGAGTAGATAGCGTCGGCACTGATACCCGCGTAGTAATATGCGTAAACGGGATTTACGCCGACGAGTAATAACGCTATCAATATTCTGCCGCATGCTTTCACGATAACCTCCTTCAACGATGAAATCCCAGGCATCCAAACCTTTAGAAAATCGAGTGATCCTGGTTGAGTTTCTCGCGCATGTTTTGTCTTCCAAATCTGGAGCAGCCGCCTTGGCCAAGGTTTACATATCACACACCAACGCATGCGATTATGGCTTCAACGTAACTCGAAAAATCCTCTGCTCTCATATTAACTATAAGACAAATATCCTACGGATGAAATGTTGCATTAAAATTTTTGTCTCTACGTTTCTCTTACTTATACGCTTAGTTTTTTAGTATTACTTTTGCATTGAAAGCGCGAATGGATGTACGCATAGAATGATATTTCTTCCCCTGTTTTCTTCGCGGCAGCACAGCAATTCTTCACCGAACCATTCATGTATACGGACACAAGCGAAAGAAAACGATGAAAAGCAAGTTACCAATGCAGCTTGCTGGAGAACGGTGAATGACGTGAAATCACAAAGCGGAGGCTGCTCAAGAAATTTAAGACAAGACAGTCATTTGACATTGATACGATTTAAGGACGCCAGTAGGCGCCCCGCGACATCTAAAAGAAACTTTCCTTCACATAGATAACGTCATTCGCTTTCATGCGCGTTGTCGGTTCAGCGGCGTAATTTTTTACTTCGCCATTTTCGACGCGACGTTTGAGGATGATGCCGCTTTCGGTACCTTTTGGCGTGACGCCACCACCAACGGCGATGCCCTGCATCACCGTCATGTCACGTTCGAGACGATAGACACCAGGGCGGTGTACGTTGCCGTAGATGTAAAAACGATCCATGAGTGGGACATAGATAATGTCGTCGTTGCTGATTTCAACATTGAATTGACTCTGCCCTTCATTGAGCAAGCCGTAGACATCGATGACTTGTTGTTGTTCTTTACCGCCTTCCTGACGTACCAGACGCAGATAATCAGCGGCTTCATTACGCAGACCACCGGCCAAAGCCAATATGTCGATCAAGCGCGAGGGACCGTCGATGGAATATTTACCCGGCTTGTTCACCTGCCCCAATATCGATACCTGTCGGCTGCGATATTGTTCGACGATGAGGGTGACTTGTGGTGAACGTACAAAGCCGCCCTTCTTTAGCGCCTCAGCAATTGCGGCTTCGGCTTGGCTCGCCGTAAGACCGCCGATTTTTATTTCGCCGACGAGGGGGAAATTGATTTTGTCGATTTCATTGATACGTGCAACATTGTCGAGATCTTTTTGCCCGTACACAGACAGGCGCACGATATCGCCTGTGCCTAATACATATTCCGGCGCTGCATTGACGATCCCCATCGTCAGACACAGCCATACGATGACTATAAACTTCTTCATTGTTATTCGACCTTCCTTGATTGACTGCTGTTAACGCAAGACTCGCGCTACTTAAGCCCGGACACTCCTTTGTCCATAATATTGTCACCCGGCTCTTCGGTATTTTCTTCCGGTGCAACAACGCCATCGCGCAACAGACCTTCGTCGGCCGCCGCGCCAGTTGTGCCGGCAAAACTGCCGAGATACTGAACGTGTGCGGCCTTTCTCAGGGCGCTGATTTCTTCATTGGCGCGTTTGTCACGCACAGACTTCACCAGAAACTGTTGAATAAAGGGTTTGGCCTGTTCGAAATTCAGCGGCATGCTCTTCGATGCCAGTCGCCAGACAACCAACGTGCCTTGCGGACGCAACATGACGATCCCTTTGCCATCTTCTATCTTGGCCAGTACGGGCAGAAACGCCATCGGTATGCGTTCTGATGGACTGGTAAGCGATTGCGCGCGCACGGGCACTTTATCTTTCTTTAACCAGTCGGTGAATTCATTGATGTTCTTGCTGCCTTCAACCTTTTTTGTGATCAGGTCGCTGTCGGCATCTGAGGGGAAGGCAAATTGCTGCAATTGGAAAAAGCGGCGTTCGGTGAACAACAAGGGATTTTTTTCAAAAAAAGACGCAATCTGCTGATCTGACGGTGGCGTGAGCGTGTTGTATATGTTTTCGAGATAGGCCTGAGCCAATACCTGACGTTTCGCGCGCTCCATCGCCAGAATGATATTGGGATTGCGATCAAGTTTTTGTTCCTGCGCCTTTTGTAAAAGTAATTCCTGGTTGATGAGTTTCTCCAGTAATGGACGGGCGGCGTTGTCAGCGTTGACGCTGGGATTTTTTCCGGCGGCCACTCCCAGCTCATAGTTGACTTGATGCACGGTGACTTCACCACTATTGACCTTGGCCGCGACTTGCGTCGATCCATTCTGATTGCCACAGGCTGCCAACACCCATACCAGAGTCGCAGCAGAAAGCGTTGCAATTTGTCTGTTCATCAAACCATCCTTTACTTATAAATCAGTGAAACGTTCAAACCAGCAACAGCCGATTCATAGTTGTGATTCTGCGTATTCGTCGTCGTGGAAAACCGACGTTCAAACTTAATATAACTACCAAGCTGGAGATATGTCCGAAACACATATAATAGTTCAAACTGACCACTTCCCACAAAATCCTGGCGGTTTCCCGTCTGCGACGATGCGCCATCAAAACGATGCCAACGTGCGTTGCTCAGCAATCGCAGCTCGAAATTGTGTAGCATTTTGAGTTCGCTGACGAGTACTGTTTCATTTATGGTCGCATAATCCGCGTCGTGATACTCCACGGCATCCCGGTCGTGTCGGTAGACGGCAGAGAATCGGTATTTTTCCGTTGGGGCCCAGATGGCGCGAACTTCACCCACCAGTCCAAGCACATTTGCGCGCGTGCTGGCGGGAAATTCCCGGTAGCGTCCGCCCAGGCGCATGTCGATACCGGTATGTCCGGCTATCGCCCATTTAATACGCGTGTAGACGTCATAGACCTGGGAATCTCTATCCTTGTTCGTGTCTGTGTCTTGCTGAAACCGGAGGCTGCCCACGCTCGTTACCAGACTGATTTCCCGCTGTTCACCGCGAATAAAATCCAGTGAGATACTGGAGCTCAGAAATTGTCGATTAGACAACTGGCTGCCTGGCTTAACGTTGGGAATGTTAACACGATAGTCCTGCCGAAATGCGGTATCGCTACCACTGATGCGCGAGCCGAGGCGCCACGAACCGCCTAACTCCACCTGTAATTGCGCAGCGATATTGTTTTGTTGTCGCATGAAACGTATGTCGCGAAATTCATCCAATTCGGCGTAGTCCGCGAGTTCATCACGCAGGCTGTAGTCGATCTTGCCGACGAGCGGCCCGTATACCTGGCCGCGCCACCGCGTAGAGATTCGAAGCGCGTCATTGTCGAGAAAGGAAAATCGAGAATATTGCAGACGGTCCCAGCCCAGCTCAAATTGGGCGTTTTGCTGTTGATAATCGAGTTCTGCATCCAGACTGGCGCCCCGCATCCACAGATAGTCGTCCATGGTGTTTGCGCCAAGTATGTCTTGGGCTTCATTTTCGTCGGCCAGCTTAAAGACATTGTTGTGGTAGAAATACGCCGAATGCAGGTCTGAGCCCCACCGACTGACGGCATGAGCGGTAGGCAGGTATACCGATAAAAGCAACAAAACAGCGATGATTTTGTAGTTATTCTGCTCCATTTCCCCAAACACTTCCCGATGTTACCGTCCCCGATATTCCTTGCGAGGTGCCGGTTAGTCTACCATGATTACAGCGGGATGGAATTGCGCCCCTGATAACAGATTTGGGAGTTTACCTGTAACACCGGTTCCGCTTTCACGTCTGGAGGGTTCAACGCGTTTTTTTATGCAATAAAGGAGTTATCCATGACACACAGGCGTCTGGCAGTTGCCGCCTTTTTGACGTTTCTAAGCATGTCTTGTTTTTCTGTCGCGATGGCGCATGACAATGGCACGCATCGTATCGAGAGTAAGAACTCACCTGCAGACACCATGAACAAGCTGGAGGCCATGGTAAAAGAAAAAGGCTTTCACGTGTTTGCCCGTATCGATCATGCAGCCGGGGCGAAGTCGATAGATAAAGACTTACGTCCGACTGAGTTGTTGATATTCGGCAATCCAAAGGGTGGAACCGTTTTGATGAGCTGTGACCAGCAAATCGGCCTCGATCTGCCGCTGAAATTTCTGGTGTGGCAGGATGAGCAAGGTAAAACCTGGATTAGCTATAACGAAATGGAACATTTCGCCAAGCGCTATGGCTTGAAGGGCTGCGGCGCGCCGGTAGTTAAAAACGTGGAAAACATATTGGAGCTGATGGCGACTGTGGCATCAAAATAACCCGAAAGGGCATGTGTCACATGCCCTATTTGAGTTCGATTTCTTTCCATGTAACGGCAGTACCGTTGTCTTCACCTTTTAGTTCGACGGTATTGCCGATCTGGCCTTGAGCAAGTACCGCAGTTCCGCCCTCAATATCACTCGCATCGATTTGCAAACCGGCAATCGTGATTAGGGGATTGTTGATCGCATCGAGCTTGCCTTCGATAAGGACATCTTCTTCTGCGTAGCTGTTTTTGAAATCCAGACGGCTAATGACCAGATTGCCCGCGTTTTGCGCCAGTCGCACTTCCACATGATCGCCAACTGAGAGACTACTCAGATTCACTATGCCGTTATAGTCGGTCGCATCGGTGACAGCGTATTGTCCACCGTAGCTGAGTTTCAGCGTTTGCGCGACGGTATCGACTGCTGCAATATTGGCGCGCAGGCGCGCGACTTCACTTATACTCAAATTACTGTCGTTGTCCGATACTTCGCTGCCGCTATCCTCACTATTGTCGTCATTACCGTTGCTCTCACTACCGTCGCCACTTTCATCGGATTCATTTTCTGAACCCGATGATTGCTGAGATACACCGCTCTTGATTTCGACTTCCGACGCGACCAGCGCACCAGCGCTATCACGACGCGCATGTATCTGAACCTTTTTGCCCAGCGTCACATCAGCTTTATTGCCGTGTTCATAACGGGTGTTGGCATTGAGCTGTATCGTCACGCCATTGACCACAATTTGGGTTTCATTGATCGCGGAGACGATACCTTCCAGCTCCAGCTGTTCTTGCTGTTTGAGGTTGGTGTAGCGGTCTTCGATCTCGATCTTTTGCGCAGCCAACAGATTGAGCGTCGCGTCGAATACGCCCTCTACTTCCACCAGCAGGCCGTTTTGCAAATCCTGTTCGCTACCATGTTCGAAGCTCGCAGACTGATAATCAACGGCCAGTAAACCAAGATTGAAACGCTGTGTATTGCTGTCCAGATCTTTTATGAAACCTTTGACGTGGGTTTCGCCCGTACCGTTGTCATCATCGTTTTCGACATAGGTTGCGTAGATCTTGCCGTCTTCGCCGATGTATCCATTGATGACGATGATCTTGTCTTTAATAAAGCTGTCGTCTTTGACGGTGTTGAAAAACACGGTAGCGTCGTCAACATGAACACGCTGCCCCATGACGATGACGGTGTTACTGTCTTCGATGGCGGTGACCGGACCTGAAATCAGATCTTTGACCTGTACGCTACTGGCGGTACCGTTCGCGCCATCGTCGTTGACCTTGCCGGTAACCGTCGCAACCATGCCCACATTAAGCGCGTCATTGCTGACGCTGCTCTTGTTGCGCGTTATCGCTGCCTGAGCGGTATCGTACTTCACGTTGTTAACGGTTATCTGATTGGCACTGCGAGATTGAATCACACCGACAGAAACCGTTTCTGTCGCACCTGTTCCTATGACGCCTCCCTCTCCACACGCGCTTAACCACACTGCGCTGAAGAAAAACACGCCCAGCAATTTAATGGCGGATACTGTATTAGTCCTCATTTTCCACTTCCTGAAAATAAAATAGTGTTAGCCCTGCTGTTACGCGACCGGAGCCTTCCTGGTCGGGATTGTTGTCACGGTCATAACGGGAGATGTACTGATCGAGTGTCTCCAGTAATGACTGGCCGTTTTCGCGTACAAGCGCCTGAAACTTTGGGATCACTTCTACGGGCAAGTTGTCGTAATACACCTTGCGATGGAAGCGTGGCGCTTCTTCTTTCGCGTAAATGTTGTGATCTATGGTCTCCAACAGCAAAGTCGTATCGGTGCCAAGTATGGCGAGTTTTTCGTCTATGTTTTTTGAAGGAACGTAACCACGGCTGAGTAGTTTGACGGTATTACCGTCGCGTTCCACGACACCGGAATTCAGTAATTCGTCTAGCACTGCGCGTGGCGGTACATCGCCACTGTATGAGAACACCAGATCGGAAAAAGTGTGTTCTCCTTTGTCATAGGGTAACTCGGCCGGGTCGCCGTCTTTGTCGGTAAAGCGATAGTCTCTTACCCATCCGGATACGACGCGGGCTGCGCGATTAAAGCGGGTCACCAGTTCTTCATTGTCGTATTCGGAAACACCTTTGAGGCGCACCACTTCGCGGCGAGTCAAACCGGTAATGGTGGCGATGCGCGACTTGGTCTGCATTTTTCCTTCAACCGTGAATTCGCTTTCGGCAACGTCCACATAGGTTTTTTTAACCAATTCGGAAAAGGCGCCGTAGGGGACGCCGTTGCGCAACATGATGCGCACCAGTGGCCGAAGCAGGCGTAGGACCGCAGCAAAGAGTACTTGTTGTGACTGGCTCATCGGAATGTTAGCTCCCCCGGTTCTTACCCATGGGTTTTACCCTAAATTCATTGTCTTACGCTTTAGAACAAGACGCCATCCCTGCCCGAACACCGCTCCTTGTGGTCTCTCTTACACGTCGTCATATTATATTTTTGTGACGAATTTCTCAAATTACTATTGTGTAAGATAGACCAGACGGGTGAAAGTTCCAGCCGGTGTCCGCTGGATGGACAAATCTTCATGTTTTTCCGCGTGCGTTTTTACACAGATTTTATTTCTTTAAATCAATAAGATAAAGCTGTTGCACAAGAGTTTCATCCTCTCGCACTCCTTGCCATGATGTCGGAATTGCCCTCCGCATCATGGCTTTTTTAGTCTGTTTCAGGGCATAGGCGTGACGCGGTAAACCGATATACCGGGAAGCTTGACCAGATCAGGGAGTGGCTACCAGCGGGCAGGCAGTTTTTTTAACAGGCGTGTCGCGTTATCCGTAGTTTGTATGTACTCACCTTTGCTCAGGTCGCTCATGATGCGGCTAACCATTTCACGGCGACACCCGACCATAGAGGCCAGATCAGCGTGGGTGATTTTGGGCTTTATAGTCATGACGCCATCTACTGGTTCGGCCATGCGCAATAGTGTCAGCGCGACCCGCTCGTATACAGTCATCAATGCTAAACCGCGGGATTTGTCGGTAAGCTGACGCAACAGGCGCGACATACCCTGGATGATGCGCAGTGAAACTTCAGGGTGTTGCTTGAGAAATTGCTCAAAATACGGTTTGTGGATGATGAGTAATTTGCTTTCTTCGGTAGTAATTGCCGAGGAGGAACGGGGGCCGCCATCGATCAAGGCCAGTTCTCCAAAATAGTCACCTGGCCCGAGCAGGTTAAGGGTGAACTCCTTACCGTCTTCGTCACTGACAAAGATCTTCACCTTGCCCGATTCAATAATGTAGAGACTGTCCGACTCATCGCCTTCATTCATAATGAGGCTGTTTTTTTTGTAGTTCCTGGTCGTTGCGCGTTCGGTGAGCTTTGCGACCTCTTCGGCCGACAGACTTTCCAGTAATTTGATTTCTTCAACGTCTACAGTTTGTTCCATGCTGGTCTCTGACTCCCTGTTTAATACAACGACCTGTCGCGGCAAAGCAATATACCGCGATTGATCAGGTGAACTCAAGAATCCGGAAGTTTGTGAACGCTAATAAACCGCACAGCATCCGATTACATGCGGGTTCGTATGGCCGCTATTCGCTTTCAAGCAATAATTGAAACGCATTCACCTTCTGCTCTTTTCCTTTTAATTGTAGCTGGCCAGCGTGCTTGAACCGAAAATAACCCGAGAGCAGACGCGCGGTATCTTCGGCGACCAGTATCCGACAAGGGAAGTCCATGGGTTGGTCTTGCTCCGGAAGGTTAAAGCTCTCCAGTCGTGCAGCGATATTGACGACATCACCAACGGTTGTGTATTTCAGCCGCTGCGTACTACCGAGACAGCCCGCGACAACAGAGCCTGTTGCGATACCTATACGCATGCGTACCTGCGGCGCACCCTGGCTTTCCCAAAACCGGTTTAAGTCGGTCAGTTGCTTCCCCATTTCTATCGCGCACTGTGCAGCATTCAGGGCATCCTGGGCGATTTTTTCGCGCTCGGTGCGGGCAATCGGCACGCCAAAGTTTGCCTTGATGGCATCACCATAATAGTCATCAATCATAGCGCCATGCTCGATCAAGGTTCCCGCCATTACGTCCATGTACTGGTTGAGCCAGTCCATGAGTTGTTCGGCAGAGAGTCGTTCTGCGACCGGCGTAAAACCTTCGAGATCGGAAAACAGAATAGTCGCCGTCACCTGGCGGGCCTTAAGTCTGCCGTCGTTGACGTATTCGTTTCGATGCGTCCAGATTTCCTCCGCCACTTGCGGTGACACGTGACGCGAAAACAATTCCATCACTTGTTTGCGGTCACGCTTGACCTTGACGAAGATATAGCCGGTGACCAAAAGTGAAGAATCCAGAAAGGCCATGAGGGTTGAAGCATATGGCAGCCAGATGCCAGAGACGAACGTCCAGTATGAAGCGCCAATAATAATTAACACGCCGCTGGCAAGCATCAACAGGTAACGCGTTAGTGAAGACATGGCAAACGACAGCAACATGCCGAACAGCGACCACGCCAGTATCCACAGGACTTCCATCGCATGACTCAAACCCCGCATAGGGGCACGGCCGTATAATGCGGCATGTAAAATCTGTTGCGCGATCTGCGCGTGTATCACCACGCCCGGTATCGGCTCTGCGTCGAGGACACCTTTGTCCAGCGGTGTTGTGAAGTTGTCTTTTACGGTTTGCGAATCCACGCCGAGGATGACGATCTTGTCAGTAAAAAATCCTTTTTCGAATTGCCCGCTCAGCACGGTTTGAATGCTGACTTGCGCGTAACCCTGGTGCTTGATCGGATAGTTAAGAAGAAACTGGTAGCCCGCAGAATCCAGTCCAACATAGCCGCCTTCGCCTTTATCGATAGGCACAAATGTGGTTTTTCCCAGCCGTAAAAGTTGAGGATTGGATTTGTCCGCGCTGGCCTGCACACCTTTTTGTGACAAATAGTGCATTGCCAGTTTGAGCGAAAACGCCGTCGAAAAATGGTCTCCGTCATCGAGATACAATAGGCCACGCCTGACGATGCCATCGGTATCCATCAATAAATCTGAGAAGCCGACATTGTCTACCGTACTCAGCTGTGGGTGCGGACGTATTTGCTGCTGGTGGTCTACCGCGAATTTTTCCACCAGCAAAATGTTTGGGTTCTCGCGGATAGTGGTTTCAAGCTGTTCGCTACCTGGGGCAATCAGGCGGTCACGATAGATATCAACACCGATGGCAACTGGGCGCTCCGCCAACATGGCGACGAGTAATTGATTGAGTAGTCCATCGCTCAGCGGCCATTGTTTATAGCGCTTGATATCCGCTTCGGTTACTTTGACCAGCACGATATCCTGCGATGAACTGAGTCGAGGCGTTTTCTTTAACGCGAAGTCATAGCCTGCGAGATCCAGGCCCTGCAACATGCCGGCATTGCGGAGATACAATATGACGAAAAAAACTGCCAGGCATAAAACCAGGCCTATGCTTTTATCTGTAATGACTCTCTGAAACATGGTCTTACCCGACACAGGCATAACTTTCCATACATGTTGTCAGGTGTAACTATACCGGGCATGTGTCGTTCTTCCCAGCACGGATGTGGCAAAATGCCGAATTAACTAGTGTATTTTCGTTTTGGCGCTATAGGGTAAAGGCAACTGAAAAGTGAACGCCACTATCCTGCAAACTTTCACCTGTAGTAATTAGCGGCGTGATCAGCGATTTCGCCCAGAAGAGTTCGGTATTCAGGCCTCGCAGAATTTCCCAACGCAACCCCAGACCGACACTGGCGATGGTGTCTAATTCATCACCGAGCAATGTGCCATCCGCATAGAAGACGCCGCCAGCGTCGGCGTAGGCGGAGACCTGCAGACGGCGGTTACCAAAACCATCGAAGGTGACGGGTGTTGGGATTTGATATTCAACTGAGGCGACCGCGCCATTGTCGCGCAAATACAGACCTTCACGATAACCTCTTACACTGCTGCGTCCGCCAATCGAAAACTTTTCCAGGGGTAATAGTGGTCGGTGGGTGTATTGTCCGTTTAACCTGAAGATGAGTTGATCGCCCAGGCGTGTGAGACGTTGCGCGAATTGGGCCTGTCCCGCCAGGGAATAGAACAGACGTGACGGCGTCTTATTGGCTTCAACTGCGCCATAAGAATCCACGCCACTGTTCAATGTGAATCTCGCGGCGAATACGCGCGTCATTGATCGCATTACCCAATCGAGATTGACGCGACCGCCGAGTACGGCGCTTTCGCCGTTAGGACTAACACCGACATCAATGGGAATACCTTCCCCTTCCAGGGCGGTTTTGCTAAAGCGGTAATCAAGCCCCATGCTGAGTTGCAAGCTGTTCGTCCGTGTCCACCCTAAGGGAACCACCAGACGCGCACCACCACCCCGGTTTTCGCTGCTGAATTCCATATCGTTTTTCATCAGCAAAGCCGTATTGCCATATTCCAGAAAAGTCTCCAGACGCGTGTTGTTTGCCAATATAGGCAGACTGTAGCTAAAGGCGAAACTGTCGAGATTATCGGCGGATTCACTGCGCCCATTGGCGTAGTTTTTCAAGCCGTCAAAAAAGGCAAACGAGCCACGGAATTCATCGGCAATTCCTGCCAGACTATAAACAGAGGCGCTTAGACTTTCCCGAAAAGTACCTACTTCCGGAGAAAGATGGTTGCTGATACCTAGCGTGGCGTCGAAGCGACGGGATTCGTCGACGCTGGCCAACAAATCAGCTTCACCTGGACGACTGCCGGGAACCAGATTGGCATTGATACGATCAATCATCGGCGACTGCAACATGTATTGCACACGTTGCTGCAAAACATTGACGTTGAGAATCTCGTTCGGCTGGAAGGCTAGCCGTTGTGCGATGTAGCTTTGGCTGAGTGCATCATTCCCGGTGATTCGAATATCCGCCAGACGACCTTCAATAATGTGTATACGTATGGTGTTGCCGTCCACATCCTGATCAGGAATTTGCGCGCCTGAATTGATATAGCCCAGACGTACATAGTACTGGGTGATTTCCTGGCGCAAGGCCTCCAGCTGTTCGCTACTTAAAGAGCGCTGAGTATACGGCAATGCAATCTCGCGCAAAGTTTCTGTGCTAACGACGGTATTGCCGGTAAAGATAAAATCGTCCACAAGTACGCGTTGTTGCGAGCTATACGAAACCACCGGTGCGACCAGATTATCTACCGTCGGCAATTCGAAACCGGACTCTTCAGCATTAACCTGAGACGCGCAGAGTGCGATCATCAGAGCGGTGACAAGCGTATGTCTTATAACATGCATACGCTTTCTCCCGCGGGTAGGCTGGTGACTGAACTTATCTCGTTTTTCAGCTCGGTGTCTTTGGCAATAGGGTTATGCGATAAAGCGAAATCACCCGGAAAACTGGAGATAAAACTTTCAGGATCAGAAATCGGCATACTCGCCGTGTTGGCGATCAAGGTGCTGCGCTTACTCGCATCACGACAATGCTCACTGAGCAAACGCGATGCATCGAGAAAGTCTGTTGGCAGCGGCGTCAGGCTGGCTGCGACATCGACATTAGGCGCGACGATATCGATATCACCGTCAATACTTTTCTGTGACGAGGCACTGATCACGCTATCGCTGGAGGATACAAACTGGCCGGCGACTATACGGATATTCCCGCCAGGCCCGCCGAAAGCATTGGCACTGATATTCGCGTTTTGCACAACAATAACGCCTGACCTTGTTTCAGGGTCGCCATCTACCGCTTGCGCTCCAGCCAGTCCGTCGACATAGCCAATGCGCAATTGAATATTTCCGCCCTTCCCACGACCGTTGGCAACAGCGGTGTTGATGCGACCATCGCGTATGCGAAAACGATTAAGGGCGTTGATTCGAATATTTCCACCATCGGCCTCAGCGGCCGCGGTGCTGATTTCACCATCGTTGTTTTCGAAACCTTCGCGTGCGTTAATCGTGATATTGCCGGCTTCTCCAGTACCGCTGCTCACAGCGGAGATAACGCCGCCATTTTCTACTTCAACTTCATTGGCAGTAATGTTGATACTGCCACCATTACCACTGCCCTTGCTATTGGTGGATATCCGGCTGCCATTCCCTGTGACCTTGACTTCGTCTTCGGCCTGGATATTGATGATACCACCGTTGCCGCCGGTTTCGGCATTGCTGTCACTGCTGATCGAGGCACCAGTTTTTACGCTGACGTCCTTAGCGACAATTTCAATAATTCCAGCATCACCTGAACCATTGGTATCTGAGGCAATGCGGCCGCTCTCCGACAGATTCAACGCACCTGCGTCAAAATGAATACTGCCTCCCTCGCCACTGCCAAAGGTTTGCGTAAATACACCGCTGGCAACCCCGCCACGAGTTCCTGCGATATCCACAGCGCCGCTTATTTCGATGGTACCCGCATTTCCGCTACCAACAATCAGCTCACCGTTTTGTTCATTCACTTGTCCGCTCGCGCTACTGACCAAAGCACCTTGCAGAATCTTGAATTTTTCCGCAGAAATTACAATACTGCCGCCGTCACCATCGCCGAGCGTAGACGAATCGATAGTCGCCTGCGAGGACACGTTTATATCCTTCGCTTGAATATCGATGTTACCGCCTGCGCCTGCGCCACGAGTCATCGTGGAAATCGTTGTGCCTCTGTCACTTAACTGGACTGAGTTGCTGGCATTTATCTCGATCGTACCACCGCTACCAGCTCCCAGAAGATCGCGGCTATAGCCGTTACTTCCTGCGATAGTGATGCCGCTACTACTGCTGATTTTACTGACCGTGTTCAACAAGAGATTGGACGCTGTAATCGAAATATCTCCAGCGCTACTATTGCCGCCTGTATCGCTATTTATCTGCGCATGATTAACCAACGCCAGGTCGCCACTCACTGCCAGATTGATTTGTCCTCCAGCGCCATTACCCAGCGTTTTTACCTGTATACCAGTTTCCCGTTGACTCGCACCACCGTCGATAGCCAGGTTATTCGCTACCACTTCCACCAGGCCCGCTGCGCCTGTCCCGACAAGCAACTGATTGGCACTATTAAGTTCGCCGCTTTGGCTGCTAACAAAAGAACCGTTGCGTATGCTCACAACGTCACTAGCGATTTTGATGCTGCCAGCGTCTCCATTGCCGCTGGTTGACGCATCAACATCGGCGCTCGCGTTAAGCGCTAGAGTTTTGCTGGCTAACTGGATGTTTCCACCATGTCCATCACCTCGGCTTACCGTAGAAATACGGCTGTTATTCTCTACGCTAAGATTGCCGGTAGTGGAAATACTAATCTCGCCACCGTTTCCACTTCCGACGATGTCTTTCTTGTAACCGTTTTTTGCTGTATCGGTAAATCCGCTATCACTACTGATGGATGCGCTATCGGCTAATTTTAAAGTATTCGAATTTATGGCAATGGCACCTGCATGCCCATCACCACCGGTATCAGAGGAAATTTTTCCTGATTCAGATAGCAGTGTTGCGCCAGAAACATCGATGGCAATATTACCGCCGTTACCGATTCCACGCGTTTGCGTTGAAACATTGCTACCATCGCCATTAACAAACAAACTTTGCGCTGACAGTTTAATTTCACCTGCTGAGCCGTCACCAACAACAAGCGACTTTGATTCACCATCGAGTTTACCGCTTTGACTACGCACCGACGCCCCGTTGCGTATACTGACCGCACCGCTGTTAATCGTGATGTTTCCAGCGTTGCCGTTGCCGATAGTGGAGGAGTCGACAGACACGTCGCCATCCATAATCAGTGACCCGCTATTCAAGCTGATATTTCCACCGCTTCCTTCGCCTGCGCTGGCAGTTGAAATCAGACTTCCATCGCCGGAGATAAGCACTTCGTTGTCGGTGTCGATATTGATAAGGCCACCATCACCACTTCCGAGTAAATCCAGTGAGCCAACGCTTATGCCACTGTGACTACTGATAATACCTCCACCCTGAATTTCGAGGTGTTTTGCGTTTATCGCAACAGTCCCGGCATCACCGTCGCCCCCCGTGTCCGAACCTATGCGCGCACCATCGCTGACTTTTACACGGTCTTGCGCATCAATATCTATGCTTCCACCTTGGCCGCTACCACGCGTCTGCGTGAGTACGCTGCTCTCGCGGCGTGCGCTATTGCCGGTCACCTGAAGATTATCGACTTGTAGATTTATGGAACCTGCGTTTCCGGTTCCAACTTGCAATGAACCGTCGGATGCTAAAACACCACCGCTGACGCTACGAATGACAGAACCATTCAACAAATAGATATCGTCTGATTCGATGGAAATACTTCCCGCATTGCCATTACTTTGAGTTGATGTATCAATGGCGGTGAGGCCTTGCATAGAGAGCAACGGTGTTTTGACGTCGATGTTTCCACCATTTCCGCTAGAGGACAAATCCATCTCCGCATCACCCGGAAAAAAATATTTCATAGCAAATCTAAGTACGCCCTCGACGTCGACATCTGGTGCCAGCCATCCCTTGGAGACAAAGTATCCTCTAATAGTCGCGTAGTTTGCGCCTAGTTGACGTTGCAATAAAAAATCCAGTGCTTCAGGATTCTCCAAAGCAAGATGTGAGGAAAAAATACCACTATCATACGGTGCGTCGCGATTGTTTTGCTCAACTTCTATTGATTTTGAAACGTCTATTCGAATATCACCGGCTGTCGCTACACCACTTGCAGTTGAACTAATGATTGCGCCATTTTTTAACTTTAATGTGTCAGCGATTATGTTGATGTTTCCTGAGCTCTTCGAAATTCCACTACTCGCAGATCTAATCTGAGTTTCCCCGGGTGTCGAATTACCATCGGGTTGCGCATCCAGAACTACGCTTTTTGCATAGACATTAATATCACCGGCTGCATCCAAACCGTAACTGTCATTCCTGAGTAAACTGTGTGACGACAGTAAAATATTATCTGTTTGGATATCGATATTTCCCGCTTGCACGGATGCGAATGTATAGGAACTGATCTGCGTGGCAACGGATTGCGCATTTCCAACAAGGGTTATATCTTTAGCTTGAATTCCCAGGTAAGCACCAGGTGAAGTTGCATTCTTATCTGCATATGACTGTATGTGGGCACCGGAAGCCATATTCAGCGTATTAACATCTAATAACAAATCACCGGCGCCGGATGCGCCATTATTTCGGCTGCGTATTGTCGCCAGTCCCTGGATTGTCAAGTCCCGGGTTTGTATAGTAATTGGCGACACAGGATACAGGTCACTTGTGGACGAACCGGCCAAAATTCCATGTTCTAAAAATCCAAATAACTGACCGGAACCTGCGATATCAACATAATCACGAGTTTGGATATTTATCCATCCTTCATGATTTCTGACTGCAGGGTTGCTGCTTTCATCACTCAAGAAGCGTTGTCCTATGCCCGAGCCGATCACACTACTTCTCATTCTCAACCCACCGCCGAGAATCGTTACTCCTTCCGCTTCGACAATTGACGAACCCGAGACACTCACTTTTCCCAGGCTCTCAAAATCAAGCAAATCATCCAGACTTTCGACGTTTAGATTCACCTGGCCACTTGCTTTCACGCTAACCAATTTGACCTCGCCTCTCGGGGCAAGAACATAACCTGAGCTATTAAATGTTTGATTCGAAATTCTTGAGGTGCCTACGCCGATATAAATATCCCCAGCAAACAAATTGAACGACTTATCCGTACCGATAAACATTCCTGGCTCAACTGACGCTGCCACTTCAATTGGAGCGGGAGTGGATGAGAGAAATCCAAATTCTGAAGGCATTGCAATGCTTAATGTAGCGGGCGCGGATAGATCAGAACTGAAAACATCACCGTTCGAAAAAATCAACTGTTCAGCAGTGCTGACATACAAGGAACCGGAAAGGTCTAATTGAGCATTTGGCCCAAAAATCACTCCATGCGGATTTAAAAGAAAAAGACTTGCGTCAGAAATTGTCGTTTGGAGTGTGCCATCTATTAGGGAGTATCGGTTGCCGGTAACCCGGGCAATGATGTTGTTTATGGAGTCCGGCCCCCGAAAAGAGGCCGTTTCTCCATTATCAATATTGAAGCGATCGAAGCTATGAAAAAGATTGTTGCCGCGGATACTGCCGACATCCGCCTCTATCGCAACCAGTCCTGTGGCATCAGGCAACAATTCACCAGCCGTACCCATACTGCCATCAAGAACAACTTCGGCGGTATAAACAGGGCCAGTAAAAAAACAGCCTAAGAGGGAGGCACCTAATAACGATACGCGCTTTCCCTTTCGAATATTGTTTGCCACGTCGACTCCGTTAAGCCACCAACTTTCTGCGCCGTACTGCGCTAATTCCCAATCCTGCTAATCCGCTCACAAACAGCAATAGTGTCTCTGGCTCAGGAACATCGGTAATATCCACAATCGTCGACCCCATGGCAACTGTCATAGTGTGAACATCACAGGCATTGGGATCAACTACAGCCTCCCAATCGCCGCCATGACACAAAACACTCTTCACATCTAATCCTTGCCCTGCAATATCTCTCAACACGAGAGCATAACCGCCATCAAGATTACCATAGCGATAACCGTCCAAATCTACAGAATACACATTTGAAAACGCCATATTAAAATCACATGGATTATTCGGGCTGCAGATCGATTCGTCTCCGTTGTTATAGTTACTTATTGCCCCCCCAGTAAATGAGCCATTGGTTGTTAACAAATCATACGGCGTGTAAGTACCGGACTGAGAGTCATATAAGCCTTGATATGTCATGCGGGCGGACATTAGCGCAGTATCTCTTACATAGTACACCAGCTCACCGTTGTGCATAGTTGAGCCAACTTCATTACTTCCCGCGGTAACATCCTGAAAAATAAACTCAACTTCAAGAACAAAACTTTCCGGCGTAGTAGAATATGTAGCTGAGGGGAATGGATTCGAGTTTGCAGAATACGGATTTGAGGCGCGCGCAAGAACCAAACCTGTCCAACTGATCTGATTATCATCATAGTTCACCACAGAGCTAGGTAATGACTGATCTTCCAGGTCTATCGCCCAACTGACCGGATCAAATGCAAAGTCTAAAGTTCCACCATAGGCGGGAAAGTCAGCGGTACCATTGGTCCCATTATCAAAGAACGCGAACGCACTTGTAGCATATAACGCTCCAACTAGAGTTAATGCCTGAAAAATAGCCTTCATCAATTTTTTTCTCAAATACATTACTATCGCTCCTAACAGTAGTTGTCTTAGCAATAACGGATTTAGTCGAAAACAGAGAAAAAATGAATGAGGTTTGAAAACCATCCCTGTTATTGAAGCAAAAAATCCAATTTTTTATTGCCGGTAAGTGTTGACATTATTATTCGCCCGATAGGCAAGATGCAAGCCAAATCAAACTATACTTTTTATTTCATATCGTTATAAAATCCACTTGAAGACACTTCGCCTACACGTGTAAATTTTTTCGACTAAAAGAAAACAAATACGTTTTTATCCTTTACACTGCTCTGATTCAGTGCGTTACTTCACATAAAACTATAATTTAATTTCTCACTAAATTTGTCTGATTCAGAAGTAAACCATATGTGCTATAGATTTTTCTCAATGAAATGTGTTGAATTAGCAGCACTTAGTTTTTATTTTTAAATGCGCTACGTATAATCATGGATTGATCAATGTACCTACAACAGAAAGTCCGTTTCCGTTACTATCAAATATCACTGCTGTTTATAGCCCTGTTTAGCTACGACATCAATGTATTCGCCAATGATACCTACGAGTATTCCACACGCCTGTTACAAAAAGGCGAGTATCAAAAAGTCATTGATCTCATCGAACCTGTTGTCTACGGTGAATTGGCTTCAAAATCTGAATTACCCGCCATGCTGCGCCGTCTGGGCGAAGCGCACGGCGCTTTAGGCAACCAACGCAAAGCCTTCGACTCGCTCGGCAGCGCTTTAAAAGCCGCTGAATCCGCAGACGATCGTGCCGAAGCAGCGCGCATTATGTCTATTCTCGGTGCCATGTACTCTCATGCAGGGGTATATGAAAAAGCAATTACCATTTTGGTGCAAAGCGTTGAGGCAGCGGAATCACTGCAGCGCGACGATATAGCCCTACCCGCGAAAAATAATCTGGCCAATGTCTATGCGCGACTCACTGAATACGACAAGGCGCGGGAACTTTATGAGGATGTATTCGCTACGGCAAGTGCTGACGGCCAATACGGGCTGGCGGGGAAAGCGCTAATTAATCAGGCAAGAACGGCGATTAAGCAACAGCAAACAAGGGACGCGAGGAGCATCTTGCTTCAACTGCCTGCTATTACTGGCCGCATAACGAATTCCCAGGAAAAGGCCTTCGTAATGTTGAGCGCGGGTCGCCTGCACGCGGAAATGTCTGAGAATTCCGCCGACAAAGATAGCGCGCTCGCCTATCAGCTATTGGGTGATGCGTTAAAAATAGCAAAGGCAGAAGACAATTCCAGACTCATCAGCTTTGCGCTAGGTTATCTCGGTAATCTTTATGAAAAGGCGGGAAAACATGAAGACGCCCTCAAATTGACGCGCAATGCACTTGCCCACGCGCAAAAGCTTAACGCCAACGAGCTGTCGTATCGCTGGCTGTGGCAAGTCGGACGCCTGCATAAAGCGAGAAACAATAATCAGCTAGCGATTAGTGCCTATCGGCAGGCAATAGAATCTCTACGCCCGATACAACACCGATTGATACTGAGTAGCGCTCTAGGTGACAGTTTTCGCGAACACGTCGGACCTGTATATCTTGAATTGGTGGACATTTTATTGAAGGAAGCCAACATCTATTCTGTTGTTGAAAAACGACAAAACACATTGCGTGAGGCGTTGCTAGTCATGGAGGCGTTTAAAAACGCCGAACTTGAAGACTATTTCCAGGACGATTGCGTCGCGCGCATGAATGAGCGCACCAAAGGAATCGATTCATTAGACTCAAAAACAGCCGCACTTTATCCCATCATTTTGGAGAATAAAGTTTCAATGCTGATTTCCCTTTCAAACTGGATACAGCTAGTACCCATAGAAGCAGACACAGCGGAGTTTGCAGAGGAAATTCGGCTTTTTCGTTCTAAGCTGGAAAAACGAACCACACGTCAGTATCTACGTCATGCCAAAACACTTTATAACTGGATGATACGTCCCATCGAAACGTATTTGGCGGAAGATCAAATCGAAACACTGGTTGTTGTACCCGATGGAATATTGAGAACCATTCCGTTTAGCGCACTCCATGATGGAAAACAATTTCTAATCGAAAAATATGCCATCGCGACAACGCCTGGCCTAACATTGACCGACCCTCAACCCATGAATCCGGACAAAACACAAATCCTGGCTAGCGGCATAACTGAGGCCGTATTAGATTTTCCTGCGCTTCCTTTCGTTTCTGAAGAGATTCAAAACATCACCGATTTACACCAAAGCCGAACGTTGATGAACCAGGCTTTCACTGTAAGTAATATCGACAAGGCTCTGGCAAGTCGGCCATTCAATGTTATTCACATTGCCTCACATGGTGAGTTCAACCGTAAAAGTAGTGATTCCTTCTTACTTGCCTACAATGAGAAGTTGACGCTGAATAACCTGGAGCGATATGTGGCCGAATCAAGAATGAGAAATGCACCGGTCGAGCTGCTTACACTTAGCGCTTGCCAGACTGCTGCGGGTGACGAAAGAGCGGCCTTAGGGCTTGCGGGGGTAGCGCTAAAGGCCGGCGCGCGCACTGCGGTCGCTTCACTGTGGTTTGTTAGTGACGAGGCATCGTCCGCACTAATCTCGAATTTTTATTCCCACGTAGGAAAGAGAGACCATTCTAAGGCAAAGGCCCTGCAGTTAGCGCAAACTTCGCTTTTGCGAGACGAGAAATTCCAACACCCAAGCTATTGGGCACCGTTTCTGGTAATCGGTAACTGGCTGTAGTGACCTTGTGACTTTTTGCACACGATTAGCAAAAAGTCGGTGCTACGCTTAAAAGATAAACAACGGAAACCGGAGGTCTGTGCCATGAATATGTTTTATAAATCTGCGCTTTTCTTTTTGGCAATGCTTGCCAGTACCATGACATCTGCTTCAGATCAGTCGACCGGGCTATTTCGCTCCCCCATAATGCTCGCTGCAAACTCTCAGAACAATCATGCTATCGCAGACAACGTACAAAAGGCAGCAAATACACCACTAACTGCAAAAGAAGCGACTACCTTACCAACCTATATTCCGCCTATGCGCGGCGCGCCAAAACGTCGCGTTGGGGGCGGTACCAGAGGAACGGCTGTAGACCTCACTTTAAATGTCCTCGCCCCAGAACACACTGGTTTGACAAGCTCTCCTCAGCCAACGCTTTATTTCTATATTTCGAGTGTTAGCTCAACGCCCATGGAACTGGTTATCACTGAAGAACAATCTGAAGATCCGGTGTTTGAATCACGCTTCACAGTGAATCAAGCAGGAATCTATTCCATAGACATATCTCGCGCAAACATCAACTTGAAACCAGATACAGAATATCAGTGGTTTGTGGCAATTGTAATTGATCCTAAACACCGGTCTCGGGACATTATAAGTGGTGCAGCGATTAAATATATAAACCCCGAAACACCGATTACACAAAACAATATGAATGCCGAAAAATCGGCCGAAGCATATGCGGCTAGTGGTTATTGGTATGACGCGTTTTCAATTCTTAGTAAATCGTTATCAGGCGAAAACAGCGCTACTTTTACTGAGGCTCAAAAGTCTCTACTTCAACAAGTCGGTCTGGACATACTATTACAAAGCAACAATCAGATGTTTTCAGCGTTATAGTCATTTCGACACATAATCACTTCGAGAACCAAAAGCGCCTCTCATAGTAGGGGCGCTTTTCTTTTGTATAAAGCAATTCATTGTGGCATTTCTCACACAATTCTTGTGATCTAGCTCATCCGAAATATCGAACTCTCATGTTCAAATAACACTTAAGGAAACGACATAAACACAGGAGATAACTATCATGGATATTATGATTCAAGACACTGAAACCCAACTAGCGTACGCACTTCATCACGATGATGCCTTATACCTGGGAATGGACGACGAATTTGTAGAATTCGAAAACGAATACGATGACGAGTTGGTCAATTTTCTTACTCACATTGAAGGTGACTACGACTCATTCATGTTTTGATGAATCATTAGGGGCGCAAAAAGCGCCCCTTGAGCGCGTATACCAAAATGTCTTAAAGCGCCATTCACACCCTATGGCACTTTTCTTGTTAACAATACAAGGCAAGCTTCTTATCTCTCCAATGCTGCGCAAGAAGTATTTTTTTAAACATGCAGATACTTCAAGGACATTCATGCAACTGTAGTCTCTATTGTCGCAAGCGACATGTCATATTAGTGAGTCAAATAATTGGGAATCGAGATTTTCTCAGTTCAAACTTATATAGTTGTACTAGGAAAAATCCGCTAAATACTTTGCAAATGCCTCTGCGGCATCTGAACACAACAAAATAAAAAGCTGAAGATCTACAAACTACGCTTCCTCTACGACGTTGTTTTTCTTAAATCTTGCAGTTGAATCTGGCAACATTCTGACCAATCCATTGCTGTCCATATCAAATGGAAGATTACATTGAATATTAACGCCACCAATCGTAATTACATCCCCCGTGCATATAGGCACCATTTCAACCCGCTTGTGATTGACCCGAACGCCATTCATGCTCTCAAGGTCACGAACATACCAACGCCCATTTCTATCAACAATTTCTGCATGAAACCGACTTACGCGGGGATTATCAATAACTAAATCATTGTCCTTATGCCTGCCAATTCGACTGCTCCGTCGCACTGTATATTCATTTGTCTGCCCATTATCATTTATCAACAGTTTGAGCACAGGCGTACTATTCAAGATGGGTAGTAACCTCGTTTGGTCGTCATCGACCGAATCACTATAGTCATATGCGTCCCAACCGAGTTCATCAGTGCTAATTCGTATTGTGTCGGCGCTTACGCTCTGCAGATCTTCAGAAAAACAGTGGGTAAGCGCATAGTCACACAAAATATTGACCAGCCTCAGACAGCCTCCAGTAAAATAATATATTGGTTTAAATGACTCTTCTGAAAATATTTCGCGGCCCTCGGCGCCCGCAATGTTCAGCCGATGTTTAATATATTGCCTGGTATCCTCCAGCGATAATCGACCAAGATGTACTTTTAATCGAATACGTTGTTTCAACTGCTTCAACGCAGAATCATCGAGCGCTTCTCGTAGCTCCGGCTGTCCCGCCAAAATAATCGTGATCAGCGACTCACCATTTAGTTCGCTATCGGACAACAGTCTCAATTCTTCAAACATTGACAAGGAAAGATGCTGGGCCTCATCAATGATCAACACGCTGTGTTTTCCTCGGCGATATTGCGACGTTAGAAACTGATTTAACTGATTTAATAAGCTGACTTTGTCTGTATCTTGGATCTCTTGTCCAAACGCCACCATAACTGATTGCAGTAACTCTATATCTTTCAATTGCGTCTGAAAAACTTTTCCAATAACACACTCATGATTTACAGTACCGGCCAGCGCGTTCAATAAAGTGGTTTTACCCGCACCAATTTCTCCAGACAGCAAAACAAGACTATCCTTTACTTCAATGCCATATTTAAGATACGACAAAGCCTTTTGATGACTTTCGCTTAAATAAAGAAACTTTGGGTCCGCATTCAGGCGAAAAGGATATTCGAGTAGTTTAAAATGCACCAGATACATCACTTCCCCCCGCTCCAAATATGAATTTCCACATAGTTTTTAGTCTCACATAATTTCACTCGTGAACCTGTGAGTTATTTCACAGTCACACAGTGAAGCGTAGTCAACAATGTTTTTTCTGTATCTACCAAAAACCTACCCGCGAGAAAGGATCGTCCTACTAACATCGCATAATTAAACCCTTGACGATCTACCAGATTTACATCAACTTTTGCTTGCTGCTCGCCTAAACAAAGTAGCATTTCGATAATTGGTCTCTTCTGGATTTTGCCTTCATGCTTCCTAATATTTACAAAACGTTTAACCTTTGCTTCAACTAAAATTCGTCTATCTTCCTTATCTAGTTCGAAACGTACCCACGTTTTGCCGTCTCTCTGAAAATACTTGCATTGGCAATGCAATGATACACCATCGGAACCCGTATCGATTTTTGCGTGTAACACCACGTTATGATCAACCAAGTGTACTTTTTCGATCCAACCTATTACCTGAGGCTGTGGGCTACTTGCATAGCCAACCTTTGGATAAGTTAACGACAATATGAGCAAAAACAAATACGCCATGGTTGCTTGAAAAGATTTAAATGTAATACACACTATTCCGATACATAAATCGACGATTACGGTTTTTTACACTCTAGCTGAATTAATACGACAGGAATAGCTAATTAACCCATGTTAGACTTCTTCAAACAATCCGATAAAAACATGCATGAATTCAGAAACATATGGTCTCCTTTGCTTGCCCAGGCCGAAACGAATATGCCCCAGAATATACCTATGCTAGAAAAACGCTATGCGCGTTTTTTTATACAGGAGTGGTTAAATCTTTATCTTTCTGCACCTGATTCTGGAAAAGTCGGACTTGCTGTATTTGCTTATAGAGTGGACATCCATCGCTACGCAGCGGGAATGTTGATCGATAGCAACCCTGAAAACCGTATTCTTGGTATTAGAATATTGGGCTATATGCGAGATGAAAGCACATGGCCGATACTCGTGGGATTGCTGAAACACCCGGATCGTGAGGTTGCTGTTGCATCGCTTGGTGCTTTATTTCAAGTTAATGAACGTCGCGCGAGAGAAGAATTACAAACACTATTGGCAGGTTCGGCCAGTTTCCATCCAGAAAATGTTCGGTCGCATCTGTTACCTATCTTGGGCGACAACTTCAATTTTGACTGGTAGGTTAGGTCACACCTTAAATTCCCCAATCCATTCTCGCGCTCTAAAATCGATTTCAAGCCACTTTGCAGTCATTTTATTGGCTCCTTTAGAATCTAATTCCATTTTGATTGGATAATTATTTGCGAATAGAACGGGTTCACACGATTCGGGCTGAATTGTACGAAAACTTACGCGTAGCTTTTCATTAACCGGAACGCATGACTGCTCTGCCAAATTGCTAAAAACGAGACGTTTTTTAACAACACATGAAAAATACAATGACATTTCAGCGACTAGTGGTGTAGTCCTCTGGCTCAATTCCCTTTGCGCTCTTTTTGTCCACCTTACCTCTACTTCTCGTCCTCGCATTTCTATTTTTTTAATAAATTTATAAGGGTTTAGCCATCTATCCGCGAGGCGAAAAGGATTCCAATTTTCGTCGAAGTCGAAAAAAGTTTTGGAAAACACACAATTCTCCAGAAAAATGATCAGGAAGTTAGAGTATAGCTGGAAGGAAATATTACAAAAGAAAAACCCGTAACTCGATGAGTTACGGGTTTTTGAAATAAAAACCTGACGGTGTCCTACTTTCACATGGGGAGACCCCACACTATCATCGGCGCTAAGCAGTTTCACTTCCGAGTTCGGGATGGGATCGGGTGGTTCCCACTCGCTATTGCCGTCAGGCATAAACCGGTACATAAAACAATTCTGGAAGGCTGTAATGTAAGTTGTTTCTCAAATGGCTCAAACCTTTTGGGTGTTATATGGTCAAGCCTCACGGGCAATTAGTACTGGTTAGCTTCATGCGTTACCGCACTTCCACACCCAGCCTATCAACGTCGTAGTCTCCAACGGCCCTTTAGAGAGCTCGAAGCTCTAGTGAGATCTCATCTTCAGGTGGGTTTCCCGCTTAGATGCTTTCAGCGGTTATCCCGACCGTACATAGCTACCCGGCAATGCCACTGGCGTGACAACCGGAACACCAGAGGTACGTCCACTCCGGTCCTCTCGTACTAGGAGCAGATCCTGTCAAATCTCAAACGCCCACGGCAGATAGGGACCGAACTGTCTCACGACGTTCTAAACCCAGCTCGCGTACCACTTTAAATGGCGAACAGCCATACCCTTGGGACCGGCTACAGCCCCAGGATGTGATGAGCCGACATCGAGGTGCCAAACTCCCCCGTCGATATGAACTCTTGGGAGGAATCAGCCTGTTATCCCCGGAGTACCTTTTATCCGTTGAGCGATGGCCCTTCCATACAGAACCACCGGATCACTAAGACCAACTTTCGTTCCTGCTCGACGTGTCTGTCTCGCAGTCAAGCACCCTTATACCTTTGCGCTCATTGCTTGATTTCCGACCAAGCTGAGGGTACCTTCGCGCTCCTCCGTTACTCTTTGGGAGGAGACCGCCCCAGTCAAACTACCCACCATACACTGTCCCCGATCCGGATAACGGACCTAGGTTAGAACCTCAAACAAACCAGGGTGGTATTTCAAGGATGGCTCCACGATAACTGGCGTTACCGCTTCAAAGCCTCCCACCTATCCTACACAAGCATATTCAAAGTCCAGTGCAAAGCTATAGTAAAGGTTCACGGGGTCTTTCCGTCTAGCCGCGGGTACACTGCATCTTCACAGCGATTTCAATTTCACTGAGTCTCGGGTGGAGACAGTG
>Ga0224496_10000138_pt1 | contig 53246 bp, 51 predicted proteins | sample SF_Jul11_sed_USG_2_FD_168127 | JGI IMG/M metagenome (GOLD analysis project Ga0224496, IMG submission 168127) | Sediment microbial communities from San Francisco Bay, California, United States - SF_Jul11_sed_USGS_8_1 | ecosystem: Environmental > Aquatic > Marine > Sediment | place: USA...
TTCCGGCATGACGCAGGCGGCGGCTCGCACCTTTCCCCTGGTCTTCACGGATGTCCGCAATCAGATCGAAATCGTCATTCATGACTCTTCTCCATATCCGATTGATTTTGCTAGAGTTTACCTAGCAATTGCTAACGCGCAGGTCGCGACCAACCCACGCAAGGGCGCGCATCTTAACGTACGGCAGCAGCAATTAGAAGGGGGGAGGACAGGCTATTGCGCGTCCCCTCCGGCCGAGACAGGCGCGGTACGCCGGCAAGAACTCCGTCAGTCTACGTACAAACTCGAAACCGACTCTTCGTAGCTGATCCGGCGCATCGTTTCGGCGAGCATCTCGGCCACCGACAGCTGCCGGATCTTGCTGCAGTTCTGCGCCTCCTCGTTGAGAGGAATCGTGTCGGTCACCACCATCTCGTCTAGGCTGGAATCCGAGATCCGCGACACGGCCGGCCCGGACAGGACCGGATGGGTGATATAGGCCGCCACCGTGACGGCACCATGTTCCTTGAGCGCACCGGCGGCGTGACACAGCGTACCGGCCGTGTCGACCATGTCGTCGATCATCACGCAGTTCTTGCCCTCGACCTCACCGATGATGTTCATGACCTCGGACTGGTTGGCCCTTGCCCGCCGCTTGTCGATGATCGCGAGGTCGGCATCGCCCAGGCGCTTGGCCAGTGCACGGGCACGAACCACGCCACCGACGTCGGGCGAAACCACCACCATGTTCTGGTATTTCTGCTTCCAGACATCGGCCAGCAAAATCGGCGATGCGTAGACATTGTCCACGGCAATATCGAAAAATCCCTGGATCTGGTCCGCGTGCAAATCGACCGTCAGCACGCGGTCAACGCCGGCCGTACCGATCAGTTTGGCGACGAGCTTTGCCGTGATCGGTACGCGCGCGGCGCGCGGGCGACGATCCTGCCGGGCGAAGCCGAAGTACGGGATCACGGCCGTGATTCGGGCCGCCGACGCTCGCCTGGCCGCGTCGACCATGACCAGCAATTCCATGAGGTTTTCGGATGTCGGCGGACACGTAGGCTGGACAATAAAGGTCTCCCGGCCGCGGATATTTTCGAGGATTTCGACGTGATGCTCGCCGTCCGAGAAATGGCCGACATGGGCGCGAGCAAGCGGGATACGGAGGTAGCGAGCGATGTCCTGTGCGAGTTGCGGATGGGCATTGCCCGAAAATACCGCCATTGTTCCCAGTTCCACAGCGACTCCCTGATCGGTTAGATGGCTGGGGCGGCAGGATTCGAACCTGCGGTACACGGGATCAAAACCCGATGCCTTACCACTTGGCTACGCCCCAATTGCACTGAAATCCGCGTTTGCGGGCGCAATTGTGCGGTGAGGCCCCCTGGGTGTCAACGCTCGAAAAATAACCAGCGGTCTATGACCATGCGCACGCGCGTGTCGGGATTCGTCGCCGACAGAATGCGCGGCATCTGTTGCCCGCCGCCTTCCTGGTAGCGGGCGATCTCTACGATCCAGCCGCCCTGCTCCAGCCGCTCGAGGCGGCCGTCGTCGTCGAGTTCGGTGACGGCGGCTGCGGCAGGGTCCGGAATCCCCAACGCCCAGAAGCGCAGGCTGTTGACCGGAATCGTCCAGCCGTAGCGCCAGCGCAACTCAAGCTCCGCGTCCTCGAGCACCGTCGACTCGCCGTTCTTGTCCGTCAGTACCACGGTCTTGCCATCCCCCTCGATGCGAACGGTACCCATGCCCAGCGGACCGCCGACCGTTGCCGTGAAGGCCTCATCCTCCTGTGTCCAGTTGAACTTGCCGTTGAAGCCCTCATCGCCGGCTTTCACCGCGATGCGGCCCTTGAAGGACCAACTCTCGATTCTGCCGAGCACTTCGTTGCGAACTTCCCAATTGTCGATGGGCGGCAGGTCGATGCCAGTGGGCGTCGTCGCACAGCCCGTCAGCACGGCGAGGACGACCACAAGCCCGGCGCGGCGCATCTCAGGGAACATCGTCGAACAACCTGGCACGCACGGCTTCGAGCAGCGGGCTATCCGGCGTCAGGGCCTCGGCCTCTTCAAGGCGCTTCATCGCAGCGTCCTTGCGGCCCATCATGAACAACGTCTCGACGATATGCGCGGCGACCTCGTGATCCTGCATGCCCTGATAGGCACGTTCGAGTTCGACGAGCGCCGCGTCGTATTGCCCGAGCTTGAACAGCACCCAACCCAGGCTGTCGATAATCGCCGGGTTGTCGGGCTCATAGCGCAGCGCCTTGCGTATCAGTTTCTCCGCTTCCTTGTAACGGTCCGTGCGATCGGCGAGCGTGTACCCGTAGGCATTGAGCGCCAGCGCGCTCTTCGGCCAGCGCCGGGCTGCATCGGCATAGCCATCGAGCGCCTCTTCCAGGCGACCCATCTTGAGCAGGAGCTCGGACCGGCCGAGTGCCGTTCCTTCATGATCGGGGCGGACTTCCCGGGCCTTGTCGAACAGCTTCAGCGCATCGTCATTCTCATCGAGCGAGGACAGCAGTTGTGCTTTCAGCACCAGGACATCCACCGCATCGCCGGGCGACGCCTTCGCGAATTCATCGAGCAGCGCCAGCGCGCCCTTCAGGTCGTCATTGCGGTGTGCCAGCAACACGGCCGCCCGGCGCTGTGACTCCAGCGCGTTGGACCCCTGGCGCACATCGCTGAAGAACCGAATCGCTTGCTCCGTCTCGTCGCGATAGTCCGCGATCCGCCCCAGGTAGTAGAGGGCGTCCATGATGTACTGGCGGCTGGCGAGCAGGTCATTGAAGTCGTCCCGGGCCGCATCCAGGTGTCCCTGGTGGAAGTGGATAATCGCCCCCAGCCGCAGCGCATCCGGCCGATTGGACTGCTCCAGCAACACCTGGTTGACCTGGCTCAGGGCATCGTCCCCACGCTCGACCATGGCATACAAGATCGCCAGTTCCATGCGCGCATCGGGGTCCGGGTCCGGGTCGTCCCCGACGATTCGGGCCACGTACTCGATGGCCTCGTCGACTTCGCCGCTCGCCAGCAGCGCCCGCGCATAGAGCAACTTCGGCTTCAGGCCGTCGGGATCGAGCTCTGCCGAACGCGCGGCGCGCTTCTGCGCGTGCTCATAGTCTCCCGCCCGCAGCGCCATTGTCGCGACGGCATAGTGCGCCGATGCGGAGTCGGGGTAGGGTCGCGCCAACGAGCGCATCAGGCTATCGGCTTTCTCGGGATCACCCTTTTCCGACAGGTACTGCGTGAGCATCAGCAGTGCCTCGCCCGGCGGCTCCTTACCCTGATCGACCAGGTGGGTGAAGTGACGACGGGCCGACTTGAGATCGCCCGTACGAAAGTACAGCTGGGCGAGAACCACTCGGGCATCGCTGCTCTTGGGGTCCAGCTTGAACCAGCGCTTGGCGGCAACCAGTGCCTCGCGGTCGAAGCCGTAGGCCATGCTGGTCACCGCGGCCCGTCGAGCCACGTCCGGACTGTCGCTGAGTTCGGCGGCCTTGCGGTACTCCCCGGCGGCCATCCGATAGTCCTCGCGCTGCAACGCCATCTCCGCCTGCAGGATATAGGCACTGGCGTCGGCAGTGGGGTCTGCTTCCGCGGCAACAGGACTGTTGCCAGCGGCGACAAGCGTAAACAGCACGGCGGCTGCCAGCCATCGTCGAATTTCATGCATAAATAGTCGTCCGTTTTGTCGCAGGCGGTCTCAAACAGACAAGGAACTCGCCGTTCAGTTCGCTTATCATACGCACTTCGTAAATCCTGAGTGGCCGTAAAGGCCCACTACATAACGTATGCCGCTGCAAATACTCGGCCTGAACCATAACACGGCGCCCATAGAGATACGTGAGCAGGTCGCTTTCGCGGGTGACGAGGTCGCGCTTGCCCTGAAGCGCCTGGCCACGCTGGACGGGGTCGATGAGGCCGTGCTCCTGTCGACCTGCAATCGCACCGAGTTTTACCTGGTCGGCGAGGACGGTGGCCGCGAGCGACTCAAGCAATGGCTGCATGACGACCGGCGCCTGGGCGACAACTTTGCCGAGTCTCTTTTTACGCTGGATGAAGAGGAGGCGATCCGGCACATATTCCGGGTTGCCTGCGGACTGGACTCCATGGTGCTGGGCGAACCGCAAATCCTCGGCCAGCTCAAGGATGCCTACCGCTACGCACTGGAAGCCGACACGTTGGGCGGCAATCTTGGTCGTCTCTTCCAGCACACCTTTGCCGTGGCCAAGAAGATCCGTACGGACACCGAGATCGGCGCAAGCCCGGTCTCGGTTGCGTCGGCGGCTGTCAGCCTCGCGCAGCAGTTCTTTGCCGGCTTCAAGAAACACACGGCCTTGCTGGTCGGTGCCGGGGTCACTATCGAGCTCGTCGCCAAACACCTGGTCAGCCACGGTATCGGACGTTTGTTCGTCGCGAACCGCAGCGTGGAACGGGCACGCGATCTCGCCCACCAGTTCGGCGGTTTTGCACTGCCCCTGTCCGAGATCGAGGGCACTTTGCCGGAAGCCGACATCCTGATCACCTCGACCGCGGCAACCGAACCGGTCGTTATGACCAGGCAGATCGCGGCCGCGCTCAAGGCCCGCAAGCGTAAACCGATCTTCGCGTGTGATATCGCCGTACCTCGCGATATCGAAGCCAGCGCCGCCGATTTATCCGACTTCTATCTCTACACGATTGACGATCTCGATAAAGTCATCCTCGAAGGCCAGGGCAATCGCGAAGCCGCGGCCATCGAGGCGCATCGCCTGCTCGACGACGAGATCCGGCGCTACGCCGCGATCGAGAGATCCAAGCAGGTCGCGCCCATTATCGCCACGCTGCGCGACAACAACGAGGCCATGCGCAAACAGGTCGCCAGGAAAGCGCGTAAACGCATGGCCCGGGGCGAATCGGCGGAGGATGCAATCGAGTTCGCGACGGCTGCGCTGATGAAGAAGATCCTCCACCAGCCCAGCGTCGCCCTGCGCAAGGCCGGCGAAGCCGAGGACCACGAGCTGATCGCATCGGCTCGCAAGCTGTTCGGCATCGACGGCGACTGAGCAGCGATCGATGAAAGACTCCATCCGCCTCAAGCTCGAGACCGTGCGCGACCGGTTCGAGGAGATCGCCGGCCTGCTTGCCGACCCTGATGTGATCGGCGACCAGAACCGCTTCCGTGATCTCTCGAAGGAATACGCGCGCGTCGAGCCTGTCGTGCAATCGTTTCAGCGCTACGAGGGGCTTCTTGGAGACATTGCCGCTGCCGAGGAGATGGCCCGCGACGACGATGCCGAGGTGCGCGAGATGGGCCAGGAGGAACTTGCCAGCCTCGAAGAACGCCGCGAACACATGCTGCTCGAGCTGCAGAAGGCGCTGATTCCGCCCGACCCGTACGACAACAGCAATGTCTTCCTGGAAGTGCGTGCCGGAACCGGCGGTGACGAAGCCGCGATTTTTGCCGGCGACCTGTTTCGCATGTACTCCAAGTATGCCGAGACGGCGGGCTGGAGCGTCGAAATCCTGTCGGCCCGCGAGGGTGAGCACGGCGGCTACAAGGAAATCATCAGCCGCGTCACGGGCACCAATACCTACGGCAAGTTGAAGTTCGAGTCGGGCGCCCACCGCGTACAGCGTGTGCCGGCAACCGAGTCACAGGGGCGTATTCACACGTCGGCCTGCACCGTGGCTGTGCTGCCTGAGCCCGACGAAGTCGAAGAGATCGAGATCAATCCGGCCGACTTGCGCGTCGATACCTATCGCGCATCCGGCGCCGGCGGCCAGCATGTGAACAAGACGGATTCGGCCGTGCGGCTCACCCACCTGCCCACCGGTATCGTCGTCGAGTGCCAGGATGAACGCTCGCAGCACAAGAACCGGGCACGAGCGATGTCGTTGTTGCAGGCGCGCCTGCTCGACCAGCAGGTAACGGCCCGGCAGACTGAGCAGGCCGAAAAACGCCGGCTCCTGGTGGGTTCCGGCGACCGCTCGGAGCGCATCCGCACCTACAATTATCCGCAGGGCCGGGTGACCGACCATCGCATCAACCTGACCCTTTACAAGCTGGACGAGATCCTCGAGGGCGGCCTCGACCAGGTCGTGGATCCTTTAATAAATGAGTACCAGGCCGATAAACTGGCCGCGCTGAACGATTAAACTGCATCGATACCCTTGGAACCCGGGGAGGGCCGAACATGCACATAATCATTGGGTTACTGGGATCGCTCGTGACGATCTTCTACCTGCTGGACCGCCTGGGAGTGGATATCGGCGGTCTGAATCCTTTCTATTGGTACCGCCGACGCGCGTTTGCGAAGAAATTCGGCGCCGATCCCATTTACTCGATCGAAGACCCGCTCCACATCGCGTCCCTGCTCGTTATCGGAGTTGCGAAACTGGAAGGCGACCTGACGGCCGAGCAAAAGCGCGTTGCGCGGGAACAGTTCGAGTCGAGCTTCTCGATGGACGCCAGGGCCTCGTCCGATTTGTTTGGCTCCGCCGCCCACCTGCTGGCCGCGCCGCAGCTGATCAGCGACCAGCTCGAGAAACTCGTCATCAGGAACAAGGGCACGTTCTCTGCGGCACAGGCCGAGTCCATTCTCGAGATGATGAGCTGCGTTGCGGCCGCCGAGGGCGAGCCTTCCGACGCGCAGCGCCAGTTCATCGGTGCCGTGCGGTCCTGGCTCGCCGTTCCGCAACCCGTCGCAGGAACCTGGGCCTGAGGTCCGGAGCGTGAGCATGACCAAGACGATCAGCGACCTGACGTTCTTCTCCGAACACGAACCCGACTATGCGGAAGAACTGACCGCGGCGGAGAAATGCACCCGGGGACAGCCGCTGCAGCGCACATGGCACCATTTCACGAGCGACGATGAGAAGTTCTTCGCAGGATTCTGGGAGGCAGAACCCGGTTGCTGGAAGGTCAGCTACACGGAGAACGAGTTTTGCCGGATTGTGCACGGGCGATCCATCCTGCGCGACGCGCACGGCAATGAACATGCACTTGAAGCCGGTGACAACTTTACGATCCCGTCCGGCTTCGAGGGTGAGTGGGAAGTGGTCGAGACCACGAAGAAAATCTACGTCATCTACGAGCCGGACTGATGGAAGTTCGCTCCAGCAGGCCTTCATCGATTTTGGACTGGCTATCGCAACGATCGTGCTATTCCTGTCGGGCGAGCCTCTTTGGGGTCTGCTGGTCGCGGCAGTCGATGCCATCCACACGTTCATCGTCACGATAATGCTGTTGACCGGTTCGTTCCGGGACGGTCACGGCAAACTGGTTTGTTACCCGGGTCAGAGAATCAACGAGGAGATACTTCATGAGCAGTGATACCAGCATCAAGGGCTTCGTCCCGACAGTACTGCTGTGCTTTTTCTTTGGTGTGTTCGGCGTGCACCGTTTCTACGTCGGCAAGATAGGTACCGGATTATTGCAGCTCGTCACCCTGGGCGGCCTCGGTATCTGGGCGCTCGTCGATTTCATCATGATCATCGTGGGATCATTCACCGACAAGCAGGGCAAGTTCGTCAAACCCGGGAACTAGTAGACGGCGCCGCTATCGTAAATGTTATGCCCGGCACCGGCCGGGCTGGTCGTGCAGTTGTCGTCATCTGTCGTTTCGGGAACGACGTTGTCGACATCGATGCACGCCGCGAGAAACAGCGGCGGGTCTCCAGCCCCTTCGGGTATCTCGAAAGGTATCTCCAGGCTCTCGTCGCTTTCGCGTGGCTTCAGGCCACGCAATTCGCGTTCGCCAATAACCAATGCCGTTGAGACGTCGACCGGCGACGCGTTCGAGATGTAATACCGCACCAGCGTAGGTGCGGAAATATTTTCGCCTACGTTGGTTGCCAGGTCGGAGAGATAAATGGTGTCGCCCTCGCCGGCCAGGATCACGGGTGGAATAAATGCCTGTATCACCAGGTTGGGTAGTCCCCAGTAGTTCTCAGCTTCCTCCGCCATCGGCTGTACGGGCGCCTTGGCACAGGAACAGAGCACGCTCGCGGCGAGGCCGCCGCCAATAATCCGGAGCGTCTCGCGTGCCGTCACCGGGCAAGCGCCTGGTCGAGGTCGGCGACCAGGTCGTCAACGGCCTCGATACCGACGGAGAGTCGAATCAGCGTGTCGCTGATCCCGAGCTTGGCTCGCTCCTCGGCAGGCACACTGGCGTGCGTCATGATCGCCGGATGATCCACAAGACTCTCGACACCACCCAGGCTCTCGGCCAGCGAGAACACCCGGCAGCGCTCGAGGAATGAACGCGCATTGTCGAGATCGCCTTTTATAAAGAACGTCACGATACCGCCGAAGCCGGGCATTTGCTGTTGCGCAAGATCGTGCTGCGGATGTGAAGGTAAGCCCGGATAGAGCACGCTGTCCACGCGCTCATCCTGTTCGAGCCATACAGCGATCTTCATCGCGCTTGCACAGTGACGCTCCATGCGAACGTCCAGTGTCTTCACGCCACGCAGCGCCAGGAAACTGTCGAACGGCCCTGCAACTGAACCGATGGAGTTCTGCAAGAACGCAAGGCGCTCGGCAAGTTCGCCATCGCCGACAACGACAATGCCGCCGACCATGTCCGAGTGGCCGTTGATAAACTTCGTCGCCGAGTGCATGACGATGTCCGCACCGAGTTCAAGCGGTCGCTGCAGGTACGGCGTCGCGAACGTGTTGTCGACGACGACCAGCGCACCGCGCCGCCTGGCCAGCGCCGAGATTGCCTTCAGATCCACAAGCTTGAGCAGCGGATTGGTCGGCGATTCGATCCAGACCATCGCGGTGTCCTCTCGCAATGCCGCCTCGGCGGCGACAAGATCACTGAGGTCTGCATAACTGAACTCCAGTCCCGCACTGCGCTCGCGCACTCCCGAAAACAGGCGGCGTGTACCGCCGTACAGGTCGTCCATTGCCAGGATATGGCTGCCGCTGTCGACGAGTTCGAGAATCGTGCCGGTGGCGGCCATGCCCGAGGCAAACGCGAACCCATGACTGCCCGACTCGAGATCGGCGACGCAACGTTCGTAGGCCATACGCGTCGGGTTCTGGGTCCGCGAGTATTCGTAGCCCTTGTGCACGCCCGGGCTTTCCTGCACGTACGTCGATGTCGCGTAGATCGGTGGCATGATGGCGCCCGTTGTCGGATCGGGACTCTGGCCTGCGTGAATCGCGCGTGTCGCAAATTTTTTCTTGTCTTTCATTTGTCGTCCTACATCTGCCGCCGCAGGTAATTGAGTACGTCGGAGCGCGTAATCAGCCCCTGGAAGTCGTCACCGTCCATGATGGCAGCATAGGGTTGTACGCGCAGCATCGCGACAAGGTTGTTGAGGCTTTCCGATTTGTCGAGCTTGATAAAAGCCGATTCCATTGCCTGCTCAACCGGAGCGGTCATCAGGTCGGGATGGCCGTACACGAACTGGATGATGGCGTCTTCCGTCACGATGCCGACCAGCCGGCCATCGTGCATGACCGGCAGCTGTGAGAACCCGGCATTGCGCAAGCGATTGTGCGCGGTCGTGAGGATGTCGGTCGGCCCGACTGTCGTCGTTGCGCGCTCACCGTGCGGGCGGCCGATCAGGTCACGCAGATCGCCACATTGCTCGCGCTCGATAAAGCCCTGGTCTTCCATCCAGAAATCGTTGTACAGCTTGGAGAGATACTTGTTGCCGGTATCGCAGGCGAACGTCACGACGCGCTTCGGCTCGGTCTGTTCGCGGCAATACCTCAGTGCCGCGGCCAGCAGCGTGCCCGACGATGAACCCGCCAGCACACCTTCCTTGCGTAGCAGCTCGCGTGCGACTGCGAACGACTCGGCGTCACTGATCGCAAAGGCCTTGACCACCTTGTCGAAGTCCGCGATGTCCGGAATGAAGTCCTCGCCAATACCTTCGACCAGCCAGCTGCCGCCTTCGCCGATGACACCCTCGTTGATGTAGTCCGTCAGGATCGAACCCTCCGGGTCCGCGAGAACCATGTCGACGTGCGGCGCATGCTCCTTGAGGAACTTGCCGATACCGGAGACCGTGCCACTCGAGCCGACACCCAGCACGATCGCATCGAGGTCGCCGCCCATTTGTTCGAGAATCTCGGGGGCCGTCCCGGTCTCGTGGGCCAGCGGGTTATCGGGATTGCCGAACTGGTTGATGAAGTAGGCGCCGCGCTCTTCGGCAATTCGCTTGCCAAGGTCCTGGTAATACTCCGGGTGGCCGCGCCCGACGTCGGACCGCGTCAGGATGACCTCCGCGCCCATGGCGCGAAGATTGAAGATTTTTTCCTGGCTCATCTTGTCCGGCAGGACGATGACGAGCCGGTAGTCTTTTTGTGCCGCGACCAGCGCAAGACCGAGGCCCGTGTTGCCCGCGGTCGCCTCGACTATTGTGTCACCGGGCCTGATGTCCCCGCGTTTCTCGGCCTCCTCGATCATGGAGATACCGATACGGTCCTTGATCGATCCGCCCGGATTCATCAGCTCCAGTTTCAGGAACAGGCGGCATGGACCCGTGTCAAGATGCGTCACCTCGAGCATCGGCGTTTGGCCTACCATGTCGAGGATGTTGGAATACACGTTCATGGGCAAAGAAGTTACATTGGTAAGTTTCGGCGAGTGTACGCGATCATGAGACTCGATGCTGCTATTGCGGAGGCGACGGAGCGTCTGTCGCAGGTGAGCGAATCACCGCGCCTCGACGCCGAGATCCTGTTATGCCGGACAATCGACATGCCGCGCAGCTACCTGTTCGCACACCCGGAAGACGAACTCGACGACCTGACCGCCGAGCGCTTTGGCGCCGTACTCGAGCGGCGCCTTGGCGGTGAACCCATGGCCTACATCATGGGTACCCGGGAGTTCTGGTCCCATGAACTGCTGGTCAGTCCCGCCACTCTCGTGCCACGCCCCGAGACGGAACTGCTGGTCGACCTCGCGCTGCGCGAGATTCCGCGCAAGGCCGAGTGGCAGGTGCTCGATCTTGGCACGGGCAGTGGCGCGATCGCGATTGCCATCGCGGGTGAGCGCCGCCTGTGCCGGGTTACAGCCGTCGACATCAGCGAAGGCGCACTGGCGATCGCCCGTGAAAACGTCCGCGCGTTGGCGCGTGGCAATATCGACCTCCTGCACGGCAGCTGGACGGCACCGGTCCGGGGTCGGGAATTCAATATCATCGTTGCCAATCCGCCGTACGTGCGCAGCGATGACGAGGTCCTGCTGAACCTGCAGCATGAACCGCTAACCGCGCTGGCCGCGGGCAGGGACGGGCTCGACGCGATCCGCGTACTCGCGGCCGAATGCGGCGCCATTCTCGCCAACAACGGCGTACTCCTGATCGAGCATGGCGCGGAGCAGCCGGCCGCCGTGGCCGAGCTGCTGCAGAAGCACGGCTGGACGGATATTTGCTGCCATAATGACCTTGCCGGGCTGCCACGCGTGACAGTAGCGCGCCGGGGTGGTAAATAACGGCCCTCATTCACGCTTGCGAGACATCATGATCACGATCAAGACCAACCACGGCGACATTGGCGTCGAACTCTTCGACGACAAAGCCCCGATTACCTGCGAAAATTTTCGCCAGTACATCACCGACGGCCACTACGCCGGCACCGTTTTCCACCGCGTCATTCCTAACTTCATGATCCAGGGAGGCGGCATGGACGCGAGCATGGCCTCGAAAACGACTCGCGACCCGATCAAGAACGAAGCGGATAATGGCGAATCGAATGTCCGCGGCACGCTCGCGATGGCCCGCACCGGTGTCGTCGACAGTGCGACATCGCAGTTCTTTATCAACCTGCGTGACAACGATTTCCTGAATCACGGAACGCGCGACTTCGGCTACGCCGTTTTCGGCAAGGTCAGCACCGGCATGGACGTCGTGGATACCATCGGCGGCGTCCCGACGGGCAACCAGGGCGGTCACCAGGATGTGCCGGTCGAGGCCGTCGAGATCATCGAAGTCACGATCGACGAATGACCCGCGACGCCCGTCACCTTGCACTACCGCAGGTTGGTGCGGACGGGCAGCAGCGCATTGCCGCGGGCAGCGTCCTGCTAATCGGCGTGGGCGGTATCGGCTGCGCCGCGGCTGCTTACCTGGCATCGAGCGGCGTCGGACACGTCACGGTGTGCGATTTCGATACCGTCGACGAGACCAACCTCGGCCGCCAGGTCCTGTACGCAAAGGGGCATATCGGCGAACTCAAGGCCGAGGTGGCTGCGACGAGGCTGCGCAAGATCAATCCGCACATCGAGGTTACCGCTGTCAGCGAGCGCCTGACCGGCGGGGCGCTGGCCACGGCGGTGGCCGCCGCCGACGTGGTGCTCGACGGCAGCGACAATTTCCCGACTCGCTTCGCGGTCAACGACGCCTGCGTTGCCGGGTCCCGTCGCCTCGTGTCGGGTTCGGCGATTCGACTCGAAGGCCAGCTCGCCGTGTTCGGCCCGGACTATGCGCACTCGCCCTGCTACCGCTGCCTCTATGTCGATGCCGATGAATCCCTCGGCGACTGCGCCGGCAACGGCGTTCTCGCGCCGGTACCGGGCGTCATCGGTACGCTTATGGCGGTCGAGTGTCTCAAGTACCTCGCGGGCATCGCGCCGCCGGCACCGCTGCTCAGGCTCTACGACGGCATGGCCAGCGAGTTTCGCCACCTGGGTGTCGGCAAGCGAGCGGACTGTCCGGCATGCGGGTGACGAGAACCGGTCTCGTCGAAGCGGTAGCGGTCGCGACGATCGCCTTCTCGGTGGTGACCGTGCTGCCGATTGACCAGTTCTTCGTACAACTGTTCACGCATTTCAGGTTGCAGTACCTGGGCATCTCGCTGCTGTTGCTCGCCGTCTTCCTGAGACTACGCAAGCCCTGGTTCATCGGCGGCATCGCGGTTTCGGTGGTCATCAACGGCATCGCAGTTCTGCCCTGGTATTTCGGCAAGGACGCTCCGGGAACAGGCACACCGCTGAAGGTGCTGCACGCGAATGTACTGTCCGGCAATACCGAGTACGAACGCCTGTTCGCACTCCTTGCCGCCGAGCAACCCGACGTTGTCATGCTGCAGGAGGTTTCGCCCGCCTGGCTGGCCGCACTGGAGGGACTTCGAGCCGACTATCCCTATTCCTACGCCGAAGCGCGCGAAGGCAATTTCGGTATCGCGTTGTTCTCACGATTGCCGATGGTGTCCGCCAGTCACTTCGACAGTCCTCCCCGGGGCTACCCGACCATCGTGGCGTCGATAGAGGTCGGCCAGGACGTCGTGCGCGTCATCGGCACTCATGCGATGATCCCGGTCAGCGGCAACTTCTATGAGGCACGCAACACGCAGCTCAGGGACATCGCCGAACGCCTCGGCAAGCAAACCGGGCCGAGGCTGCTCATTGGTGACCTGAACCTGAGTCAGTGGGATGTCAATTACCGCGTGCTGGAGCAGGTGTCCGGGTTGCGCAACGCCAGGCAGGGATTCGGCGTTGTACCTACGTGGCCTGTATTCATGCCGCCTGCGATGATCCCGATCGACCACGTACTGGTGTCCGATGCCTTTGCGGTGACCGACATTTACAGCGGACCCCGCATCGGTTCGGATCATCTGCCGCTGGTCGTCACGCTCAGTCTGTGACGACCAGTGGCAGGTCTGCTGTCGATCACTTGTTCTTCTGGCGAATCTGGAATCGCTTGATCCGGGACTGGTCATTGACCGCGCAGGCAGCCGCGTACTCGCGAATGACCGTGTCGCCGTCAGCGCCGTATACCAGCGTCTGAATTCGCAGCTTGTGCCCTGAAACCCGGCGATCCTCGGTCTGCACGTTGTAGACCACGTTGGCGGCGTCCGAAAAATCGGCGTGGCTCGCCACCTCGGCAACGCAGGTGTCAATGCTGCTCTGCGGTGCGTCTGACGTGAAGCCGGGTACGGCGAAGGCGACATTGGCGGCGAACAAGCCGAGCAGGGTCAGCGCGACAGCAATCTTGCAATTCATCATGGTCTTGTCCTCTGGTTATATAGTCAGAATATTCATTCTGTTTAGCGGAAAAAAAACGCACCTCGCGATGCCTGGTGTATCAGAACAATCGTTCTGTTTTAAGCAAAAAAACTCAGCTCCTGGCACCGGGACGCAATGCATCCAGTGTGCTGTCGACGATTCCGTCCAGTGTCGACTTCGGGAACCCGGTTCGCCCAAGCACGGCGAGGCCAAACATGGAGCTCGTCAGCAATTCGCCGGCTGCGTCGACATCGACATCGCCGGCCACCTCACCCCTGCCCTTCGCCGAGTCGAGGCCAATGGCGAAGGCCTTCGACATGCGCTTCATGAAGCGCTGCAGGACGCCGCGCAGTTCTTCGTCCTGCGGGGCCAGTTCCATGGCCGTATGGATGAACAAGCAGCCCTTGTTTTCCTCAGCGCAACACATGTCCGCGACCCTCTCATCGAAGATCCGGCGGATGTGATCCAGTGAGGCTCCCGGCTCCAGCAAGCGCAGGAAGGACTGCTTGCCCATGCCTTCTGCGTACTGCTCGAGCGCCTGCTCGAACAGCTCTCGTTTGTTGCCAAATGTGCCATAGAGCCCGTAGCGGCTCACGCCGGTGGTCCGCACGATGTCCTCCATCGAGGTCTCGGAGTACCCCTTGGAGGCAAACAGATCCACCACTTGGCCCAGGGCTGTCGTTGGATCAAAGGTGCGGGCTCTATTCATGACGAAACAGAATAGTCATTCTGTTACAGGAAGTCAAGCGCTCCTCTAGCGTAGCGACAATTTCAGAACGATGGGTCCGGAAAGCCCGTCCGGCAGCCGGTTTTCGGCATCGAAGCGGTTCCAGTGGCTGTTGGCCACGAAATAAAAGTCATCGCCGACGACGACACCGAGAGTCGGCTCATCGAACTGGGGCAGGTTCGCTGCGAGTGTCCGCCCCGCCTCTATGCGGTGACCGTCGTCGCTGAGCCGCAGCGCAGCGACGCGATGCGGCCGAATGCCGTTCTGAATCGCGATCAACTCGTTGTTGTAGCGGTACAGGCCGTCGATCCCGTAGTCGCTGAGCGAGTCCGGAACCCCGAGCTTCACCCTCGAGCCGTCCGCCAGCGAAATGCGCGACAGGCCGCCGATGTAATCCGCGACATACAGGAAGCCCCCGGACTCATCGAGCACCAGTCCCTGGGGTGAACCGAGTGCGCCCGGGGCAAGAATCGCCGTGAAGGTGCCGGTATCGATGTCGAAGGCGTAGACCGCCCCCGAGAGGCTGTCTGTCGTATATATCGTGTCGCCGTTGATGACGAGATCACCCAGGAGCTGCGCCTCGGCCAGTGGCGGCAGGACGGCGGCAACGGTGACCTCACCCGTCTGCGCATCGACACGGAACAGCCCGGTCTTGCCTTTATCTTCTCCGACATCGGCCAATTGTGCGATGGCGGCGCTGGCAAACCAGAGCCCGCCGTCAGCGTGGAACCGCATGCCGAAGACGCTCCAGTGCCCGGCGCGATCACTGACAACCTGCGGCTCGTCGGCAACTCGAACCAGCCGGCCCGTATGAATGCTGCCGAGGTAAGCGGACCCGTCAGGGGCCAATGCAATGCCCTCCGGTACAAAGCGATCCATCTCCAGCCGGACGGCAATCTCCGCCTGGCCAACGGGCTCGTACAGGTCTTCGACACGCTTTTGAAAGCTGTCCCAGTCCGGTAACTCGCGCAATGCGGCAAACTCGTCCATCCCGCCAACACCGAAGTCTATGCCGCGCTCCAGTAGCCGGTTGAGCGTCGCGAGCGATGCCGTTGCATCGCCGCGCAGTGCTTCCGCCAGCGCCAGGTTAAATAATGCACCGGGATAGCCCGGCCGTGCGTCCAGTGATTTCCCTGCCGCGGCAAGCATGGCGTCAAAGTCCTGCGCCTGGTAAGCCGCAACAAGCTCCGCCCTGGCGTCAGCGTAGTCATCGGCGTGCGTACCCGCTGCGGCCAGCAGGGCCGCAAGAAAACCCAGGCTGGACCACCTGGAATGAAGATTCGTCACTCGCGCGCGCCTCTTGTTCCGACCTGGCGCCATGATACAGCACGTCCCCGTTGCAGAGCGTGCATTGCGCGTTGGCCGATCCGGGCATATGCTCGGCACGACGATGCGGCGAAAACCGATAATCAGGAGCCGAGCAATGCGATCCGACCTCACAGCCGTCATTCTTGCGGCCAGTCTCGCGCTCACGAGTCCGATTCTTCTTGCCGATGACTGCGTTGACTGTCACCGGGATGAAACGCCGAATGTCGTCAACGACTGGCAGATCAGCAGGCACCACACAGAGAATGTCGATTGCCGCGATTGCCACAAGGGACGGCACGCATCCGCCGACGATGTGGACAAGCTCAGGACGGTAACGGCCCAGACCTGTGCAAAGTGTCATGAAGAACGCTTTGAGCAATTCTCGAAAGGCAAGCACGCGCTGGCCTGGGCCGCTGTCGAAGCCATGCCGACAACGCATGCCTTGCCGATCGCGTTGTCGCACGGCATGAAAGGCTGTGGCGGCTGCCATAAGCTGGGCCTCAAGGACGAAGAAACCGTCGCACAACTCAAGGCCGAAGGCAGCATGTTCGGCCACGCATCCTGCGATGCCTGCCATACGCGGCACACGTTCTCCGTCGTCGAGGCCCAGCAGCCACAGGCCTGTCAGACCTGCCACATGGGCTTCGATCATCCACAGTGGGAAATGTGGTCTTCATCGAAGCACGGCGTGCGTTACCTCCTTGCCCAGAACGGCACGCTGCCGGCCAATACACCGGCACCGACCTGCCAGGACTGCCACATGGTCGATGGCGACCACGAGGTCCGCACCGCCTGGGGTTTCCTCGCCGTACGCCTGCCGTTAGCCGACGACGAGCAATGGGCCGCCGACCAGGTCACTATTCTGCAGGCACTGGGTGTCCTCGATCCGGACGGCGACCCAACGCCACGGCTCGATGTCGTCAAGGCCGCCGATGTTGCCCGGCTGACGCAGGAAGATTTCGACCGCGAACGCAACAAGATGATCGCGGTTTGCGAGGACTGTCATTCGAAGAATTTCGCCCTCGGCGAACTCGCGAAAGCGGATGACCTGATTCGCGAAGCGGACCATCTGCTCGCCGCGGCCATTCGTGAAATTGCGTCACTGTACGAAGACGGGATACTCGAGCAACCCGAGGGATACGCTCGACCGTTCCCGGACCTGCTGACATTCCACGACGCACCGACATCGATCGAGCAGACCCTGTTCGAGATGCACCTGAAGCATCGTATGCGCGCGTTCCAGGGTGCGTTCCACGCCAACCCGGACTACGCGCTGTGGTACGGCTGGAGCGAGATGGTCCGCGACCTGCAGAGCATCAGGGAACAAGCACAGGAACTGCGGCGCCACGCCGAGCACCACCCGGAATAGTACCGACGTATTCTCCGAGCGTCAGGCGACCGCGGCGGCGTCTGGATCGTAGCCGAGATTTGGCGCCAGCCATCTCTCCGCCTCGGCAACACTCATCCCTTTGCGCTGTGCGTAGGATGCGACCTGGTCGCGATCGATCTTGCCGACCGCAAAGTACTTCGCATCCGGGTGCGAGAAATAGAACCCGCTGACCGCAGCCGTCGGGTACATTGCAAACGAGTCCGTCAGCCGGAGGCCGATGCTGGCCTCGACGTCGAGCAGCGCCCACAGCTTCGCCTTCTCCGTGTGGTCCGGGCAGGCCGGGTAGCCTGGCGCCGGGCGAATGCCACGATAGGCCTCGGCAATCAACTCCTTGTTCGACAGCGTTTCGTCTGCCGCGTAGCCCCAGAACTCGCGGCGCGTGCGCAGGTGCATGTACTCGGCCAGCGCTTCGGCCAGCCGGTCCGCGAGGGCCTTGAGGACAATGGCGCTGTAGTCATCGTGATCCTTCTCGAAGCGCTCGACGTGCTCCTCGATACCGATCCCCGCGGTTACGGCGAAGGCGCCGATGTAGTCGGCATGACCGTTGCCGGCCGGCGCAACATAGTCCGCGAGACACGACTGTGGACGACCATCGGCCTTGGCTTGTTGCTGCCGCAAATGAACGAGTCGATGCAACACCCTGGCCCTGTCTTCATCGGCGAAAACCAGCACATCGTCGTGACCATCGGTATTCGCGGGATGGAAGCCGAGCACGGCACGTGCCGTGAGCCATTTTTCGTCGACGATCCGGTCCAGCATCGCGGTCGCATCATTGAACAGCGAGGTCGCCGCTTCACCAACGGTCGCATCGTCCAGGATCTGCGGGAACTTCCCATGGAACTCCCACGCATTGAAGAACGGCATCCAGTCGATGTAATCGCGCAACACGTTCAGGTCGATATCGTCGAACACGCGGTTGCCCGTAAAGCCTGGCGCCGGCGCGGTGTAGGCAGACCAGTTGATTGCGTGCTTGCGTTGCCGAGCCTGGGCCAGTGAGAGCTGCGGCTTGAGGCGCTTCTTGTTGGCATGCTGGTCGCGACGCCGCGCATTGTCCTTGCGAGTCCTGGTCACGATCTCGTCGCGCGTACCGGGCTCGATCAGCGCCTGGGCCACGCCCACCGAGCGCGATGCATCCTTGACGTAGATCACCGGCCCTTTGTATTGCGGTTCGATCTTCACAGCGGTGTGTGCGGGCGACGTCGTCGCGCCGCCAATCAGCAGGGGTAATTCGTAACTGAGTCGTTGCATCTCACTGGCGACATGCACCATCTCGTCGAGCGATGGCGTGATCAGGCCGGACAGGCCGATGATGTCGGCACCCTCGCGTTTCGCGGCTTCCAGGATCTTGTCGCAGGAGACCATGACGCCGAGGTCAACGACCTCGAAGTTGTTGCACTGCAGGACGACGCCAACGATGTTCTTGCCGATGTCGTGCACATCGCCCTTGACCGTTGCCAGTACGATCTTGCCATTCGAACTCATCTTGCCGTCCTTCTCCTGCTCGATGAACGGTATCAGGTGTCCCACGGCTTTCTTCATGACGCGCGCGGACTTCACGACCTGCGGCAGGAACATCTTGCCGGCCCCGAACAGATCCCCGACCACGTTCATGCCGTCCATGAGCGGGCCTTCGATGACATCGAGCGGCCGGGTCGTGGCTTGCCGGGCTTCTTCGGTGTCTTCGATCACGAACTCGTCGACGCCGTTCACGAGCGCGTATTGCAGGCGCCTGGAAACATCTGCCGCGCGCCATGACAGGTCCGCGCCCTTTGCCGCGGCGCCACTCTTCTGGTCCTTGTACTGCTCGGCAACCGTGAGCAGGTTCTCGGTCGCCTCGGGTGTGCGATTGAGGACAACATCCTCGACGGCATCGCGCAGCACGGCCGGCAGGTCCTCGTAAATCGCAAGCTGCCCGGCATTGACGATACCCATGTCCATGCCCGCGCGAATCGCGTGGTAAAGGAATACCGAGTGAATTGCCTCGCGCACGACGTTGTTGCCGCGAAACGAGAAAGACACGTTGCTGACACCACCGCTGACCAGCGCGTGCGGCAGTGTTGCCTTGATCTGCCGCGTCGCCTCGATGTAGTCGAGCCCGTAATTCGAATGCTCCTCTATACCCGTCGCGACGGCGAAGATGTTCGGATCGAAAATAATGTCAGCCGGATCGAAGCCGACCTTTTCTGTGAGAACGTCGTACGAACGCTTGCAGATGTTGACCTTGCGCTCGATCGTATCGGCCTGGCCCTTTTCGTCGAAGGCCATGATGATGACGGCAGCGCCGTAGTCGCGACACAGCTCGGCCTGCGCGATAAACGCCTCTTCGCCTTCCTTCAGGCTGATCGAATTGACGACCGCCTTACCCTGCACACACTTGAGGCCCGCTTCGATGACGGTCCACTTGGACGAGTCGATCATGATCGGCAGGCGCGCGACGTCCGGTTCCGAGGCGATCAGGTTCAGGAAGGTCACCATCGCCTTTTCCGAATCGAGCATGCCTTCGTCCATGTTGACGTCGATGATCTGCGCACCGTTGTCGACCTGCTGCCGTGCTACGGCGACCGCGGCGGCATAGTCGTCCGCTTCGATGAGACGCCTGAAGACCGCAGAGCCCGTGACGTTGCAGCGTTCGCCAACATTGGCGAACAGGTCGTCAGGACCGATGTTGAATGGTTCAAGACCCGCGAGACGACAGCGAACCGGGAGTTCCGGGACCTGCCGCGGCGCGCAGTTCTGCACGGCCTTGCCAAGCGCCCGAATATGCTCGGGGCGCGTGCCGCAGCAACCACCAACCAGGTTGACGAGACCGCTCTCGGCGAATTCGCCGACGACGGCTGCCATCTCTTCCGCCGTCTCGTCATATTCGCCGAACTCGTTCGGCAGCCCTGCGTTGGGATAGGCACTGACGCGCGTATCGGCAACCCGGGAAAGCTCGACGATGTAGGGGCGCAGCTCGCTCGCGCCGAGCGCACAATTGAGACCGATCATGAACGGCTTGATGTGACGTACCGAGTTCCAGAACGCTTCCGTTGTCTGGCCGGATAGCGTGCGTCCCGACGCGTCGGTAATCGTCCCGGAGATCATCACGGGAAGCTCAACCTGCGCAGCACGGAACGCGCGCTTGACGCCGACAATGGCGGCTTTCGCGTTCAGCGTATCGAAAATCGTCTCGATGAGCAGGAAGTCGACCCCACCATCGATCAGCGCGAGCGCGGACGCTTCGTAGGTATCGGCCAGCTGGTCGAACGTGATGTTACGAAAACCCGGGTCGTTGACGTCCGGTGAGATCGACGCCGTGCGGTTGGTCGGGCCGAGTGCGCCCGCCACATAGCGGGGCACACCGGTCTGCGCGGCGAACGCATCGGCGCATTCTCTCGCCAGTCTCGCAGACACGGTATTGAGCTCGGTAACGAGCGATTCCATACCGTAGTCGGCCATCGACGGCGCGTTCGAGTTGAACGTATTCGTCTCGATGATATCGGCGCCGGCGCCGAGAAACGCGTTGTGAATTTCGCGAATTACGTCGGGCCGCGTGATCGACAACAGGTCGTTGTTGCCCTTCAGGTCCTGTGGCCATTCGGCAAAGCGCTTACCGCGGTAATCATCCTCGGTCAGGCCATAGCCCTGGATCATCGTCCCCATCGCTCCGTCAAGGAGCAGAATCCGCCGGTCGAGCGACTGGAGGAGTGTCTCTATTCTTGCGTTTCGTTCCATGATGTTTTCTCAAGCCTCTGTATGAGGCGGGCGCACACCGAGGGCATGGCAGATGGCAAATGCCAACTCCGACCGGTTGAGTGTGTAAAAATGAAATTCGGAAATGCCTTCCGCCTGCAACCGGCGCACCTGGTCGATCGCCACACTTGCGGCAATCATCTGGCGTGTCTCGGTGTCGTCCTCGAGTCCGTCAAACCACTGGCGCAGCCAGTTTGGTACCGACGCCCCGCACGCGGCGGCAAAGCGTTCGAGTTGCGGGAAACGCGTGATCGGCAGAATGCCGGGGACGATCGGCGCATCGATGCCTGCTGCCGCACAGCGGTCGCGGAATTTCAGGAACACATCGGTATCGAAGAAGAACTGCGTAATCGCGCGCGTCGCCCCGGCGTCGAGCTTGCGTTTCAGGTTATCGAGGTCGAAGTCCGCATTTGGCGCCTCCGGGTGCACTTCGGGATAGGCGGCAACCGATATTTCGAAGTCACCCACCTTCCTCAGGCCCTCGACAAGATCGGACGCGTAGGCGTAACCGTCCGGGTGCGGCACGTAGTGCTCGACATCCTTGGGCGCATCGCCTCGCAGGGCCACGAGGTGTCGAACACCCATGTCCCAATACTCACGCGCGATGTCATCGATCTCGCCCCGGCTTGCACCGATACAGGTCAGATGCGGTGCGGCACGCAGCCTGGTCTCATTCATGATGCGCTGGACGGCATTGTGCGTACGCTCACGGGTCGAGCCATCCGCGCCGTAGGTCACGGACACGAAACTGGGCTCCAGCCCGGCCAGGCGATCGATCGACTGCCACATCGTCGCCTCCATCTTCTCCGTGCTGGGCGGAAAGAACTCGAACGATACAGCGGGTTTGTTGTCGAATTTTATGTTCATGCGGTTACCACGCCGAGCAACCAGCCCGGGTTCTTGTCAGGGACAGACCTTGGCTGCGCAAGACGCAGTCCTGTCTGCGCGGCCCAGTCAGCGAAGTCGGATCCAATCTGCCTGGCCGTGCGCGTGCCGGTTGCCGACAGGAACAGCAGTCTCCCGCCGGCCTTCAGCAGGCGCGCTGCCTCCCTGATCGCAGCGGTCGGCCGTTCAGCCTCGGTCAGGACGCCATCGAGAATGATCGTATCGAACTCCTCGTCAGCAAACGGCAGCGCGTACATATCGCCGTGCCGCAACGAGCAATTGGGCGAGCCGGCAAGCAACAGCTCTGCGCGTGCGAGCCGGCGCGCATCCGAATCGATATCGACACCGACGACGCGCTGCGCGCGCGACGCGAGTAACTTGAGAATGCGGCCCTGCCCGCAGCCAATGTCGAGCAGGTCGCCGAGCGGCGTCGCCACGGTGAGTTCGACGAGCGCCTTGTGCAGCAGGCGCTCGTCGCCCGTCTCCACGAACGGCGCGGGATTATCCACGGCGCGCAGCGTGCGGAGCTTCTCCACGTCTTTGCGGAAAACGGGCTCGTCGTCAGGCAGGAGCGCTAGCAGCCGCCGACGGGCCGGTGCGTCTCCCCGGTTGGACGGCACCCGGTAGAAAACGAAGTGACCGTCCCGAAAACGCTCGAGCAGGCCTGCTGCAATCAGTTGTTTGAGGTGCTGCGATACACGGGGCTGGCTGAGCCCGGTAACCTGCGTCAGCTCCGACACGCTGCACTCGGCCACGCCGCACAGGGCGAGCATGCGTATCCGCACCGGATCCGCGAGGGCCTTGAGCTGGTTCAGCAACTGCGTCGTCGAGGGTTTCATATAAAAATATAAGGATTCTTTTATATTTAAGGCCGGACAGTATAGCAGCGACGGGATGGCGGGTACCAGCTATTGCATGGAATCGGGCGCCGGGACGACGTTCGTGGCAAACAGCCGCTCCACATCGACGGCATCGAAATGCCGGCGCTCGCCGCAATACTCGCAGACGACCTCGATACGCCCCTGCTCGGCCAGGGTGGCACGGGCCTCGTCCGCGCCGAGCATCTGCAGAACGTCTTCGGTCTTGCGGGTCGAGCAACGGCACTGGAACCTGACGGGACGGGGCTCATAAACACGAACGTCGTCTTCCGCGAACAACTTGCCGATGAGCGGCAGCCCGGCTTCACCGGCGAAGTCCGTCGCCGACAGGGTTGCGATCAGGAAACGCAGGCGGCGCCAATCGTCCTCGTCAAGCGGCTGGCCGGGGACCTGTTGCAACAACAGGCCCGCGGCGAACGCGTCGTTCGCCAGCAACGCCACGTGGCTCGGAACCTGCACCGAGTGCGCGAAATAATGCTCCAGGCTCGCCGCCAGTGAGGACTCGTCGATTGCCACGATGCCCTGGTAGGGGCGTTCCCCGGCATCAACGGTCACGGCGCAGCGGGCTCCCCGGGTGAGTTCCGCGAAGTCCTTCGCGGCCGACCCCGTCTCGATGGCCGCCATGCCGCGCAGGTCGAGGTCACCGGTGCATTGCATGACGAGCATCTGCAGGGCGCCGGAGCCCTGGATCTGCAGCGTGATGGTGCCATCGAATTTGAGGCTCTGGGCGACAAGCCCGGTCGCCGCGGCAGCGTGGCCCAGGGTCTCGGTAACGAGCAGGTCGTACTGGTGATCGCGCAGCATGCGCTGCCACGTGTTCGACAGGTGAATGAGCGCGCCCCGTACGGGAAGCGCCTCGAACCCGAAGGGAATGACGCTGTCCGCGGACATGTCAGCCGTCGAGCTTGGCTTTCAGGATCTGGTTGACCTGCCCCGGGTTCGCCTGGCCCCTGGTCTCTTTCATGACCTGGCCAACGAAGAAGCCCATGAGCTTGTCCTTACCCGACCGGTACTCGGCGACCTGGCCCGGGTTGGCCGCGATCACCTTGTCGACAGCGGCCTCGATCGCGGAGCTGTCGGTAATCTGCCTGAGACCCTTTGCCTCGATGACCTCGTCGGCGGATCCATCGCCCGCCCACATGGCCTCGAACACCTGTTTCGCGATCTTGCCCGAGATCGTATTGTCGTGAACGCGCGTCAACAGGCCGGCAAGCTCGTCCGCCGAGACCCTGCTGTCGCCGATCTCGAGACCGTCCTTGTTCAGCGCACCCGACAGGTCACCAACGACCCAGTTTGCGACGAGTTGTGCGCCGGCCCCGGTCTTCGCGACCGCGGCTTCAAAGTAGTCCGCAACCGGTCGCGAGGCGGTGAGAATGGCCGCATCGTCCTTCCTGACGTCGTACTGCGCGACGAACCGCTGCTGTTTCGCATCCGGCAGCTCCGGCAATTCCTTGCGCACCGCTTCGATGTACGCTTCGCTGATCTCGACCGGCAACAGGTCCGGGTCCGGGAAATAGCGGTAGTCGTTCGCCTCTTCTTTCGAGCGCATCGACCGCGTCTCGTCCTTGTCCGCATCGTACAGACGTGTTTCCTGCACGACCTCGCCACCGTCTTCGATGAGATCGATCTGGCGCTCGATTTCGAAGTTGATCGCTTTCTCGACAAAGCGGAACGAATTCAGGTTCTTGATTTCGGCGCGTGTGCCGAACGCTTCCTGCCCTTGCGGGCGGACCGAGACGTTGGCGTCGCAACGGAACGATCCTTCCTGCATGTTGCCGTCGGAAATACCGAGATACCGCACGATCGTGTGGATCTTGCGCATGTAGGCAACCGCCTCTTTCGCGGAGCGAATGTCCGGCTCGGAGACGATCTCGAGCAAAGGCGTTCCCGCCCGGTTCAGGTCGATGCCGGATGACTTGTCGAGCCCCTCGTGAATCGACTTGCCGGCATCTTCCTCGAGGTGCGCGCGCGTGATGCCGATTCGTTTCTCATTGCCGTCCGCGTCGGTGATGAACAGTTCGCCGTGTTCCACGATCGGCAGTTCGTACTGGCTGATCTGGTAGCCCTTCGGCAGGTCCGGGTAGAAGTAGTTCTTGCGCGCGAACACCGAGCGCGGTGCCACGGTCGCGTTCACGGCGAGTCCGAACATGGCCGCCATGTGCACGACCTCTTTGTTCAGGACCGGCAGTACGCCCGGGTAGCCGAGATCCACGAGGCAGGCCTGCGTGTTGGGCTCGGCACCATACGCTGTTGATGCGGCGGAGAAAATCTTGGACTTCGTTGCGAGCTGCGCGTGTATTTCAAGCCCGATGACGACTTCCCAGCTCATGCGAAGCCCTCCGGGCACGCCGCGAGCCAGTCCGTCGCCTGCTCGTACGCATGCGCACAGCGCAACAGGGTGCTTTCGGCGAAATGGTGTCCCACCAGGTGCAGGCCGACCGGCAGATCGTTCACGAATCCGCAGGGTACGGACAGCGCGGGGAAGCCGCCGAGGTTGGCGCCGATCGTATAGATGTCGTTGAGATACATCGTGATCGGATCGTCAACCTTGTCGCCGAGCCTGAACGCCGGCGTCGGTGCCGTCGGGCCGGCGATGACATCGACTTTTTCGAAAGCACGCTTGAAATCGTCGGCGATCAGGTGACGCACCTGCTGTGCTTTCAGGTAATAGGCATCGTAATAGCCGGCGGACAACACGTACGTGCCTGTCATGATGCGGCGCTTTACCTCATCGCCAAAACCCTCGCCGCGGCTGCGACAATACAGGTCGAACAGGTCTTCGACATTCCCGGCACGATGCCCGAAACGCACGCCGTCGAACCGCGACAGGTTCGAGGAACACTCGGCCGGTGCCACGACGTAATAGGTCGGCACGGAGTAGTCGATATTCGGCATATCCACTTCCACGGCGGTCGCTCCAAGCGACTCGATGACGGCGATCGCCTCCTTCACTCTTGCGCCGCAGTCGGCATCGAGGCCTGCATCGAAATGCTGTCGCACGACGCCGACCTTCAGGCCCTTGATGGACTGGCCGAGTTCGGCAACGTAGTCCGGCACGGGTACGTCCAGGCACGTCGAGTCACGCTCATCGAAACCGGCCATGACGCCGAGCAGGCGGGCGGCATCTTCGGCCGACCGTGTGATGACGCCGGCCTGGTCGAGGCTCGAGGCAAACGCGATCATGCCGTAGCGCGACACGCGGCCGTAGGTAGGCTTGATGCCGAGTGTGCCGGTCAGCGCGGCCGGTTGGCGAATCGAACCGCCCGTGTCGGTCGCCGTTGCGGCCGGCGAGAAACGCGCCGCTACGGCCGCGGCAGACCCGCCTGACGAACCACCCGGCGATCGTTCACGATCCCACGGGTTCCTGACCGGTCCGAAGTAACTCGTCTCGTTCGACGAGCCCATCGCGAACTCGTCCATGTTGGCCTTGCCCAGCACAACGGCGCCGGCAGCAGCGAGTCTTTCGACGATCGTCGCATCGTAAGGCGAAATGAAGTTGTCGAGCATCCTCGAGCCGCAGGTCGTTTTGATGCCGCGCGTACAGAAGATGTCCTTGTGGATGATCGGCAAACCGTTCAGCACTCCCCCGGCGCCGGCCGCCCGCGCGTCGTCCGCGCGTTCCGCAGCGGCAAGCGCCTCGTCGCCGGTCACCGTGATCAGCGCATTCAGCTGGTCGTCGTGGGCCGCGATGCGGTCGAGCAACGACTGCGTCAGCTCGACGGACGAGAATTCACCGCCATCCAGACCGGCCTTGAGCTCGGTCAGCGTCTTGGCATGCAGGCCCGTCATTCTATGACCTTCGGTACGAGATACAGGCCATTCGCGACGGCTGGCGCATTTTCCTGGAAGCGATCGCGGTCATTCTGCTCGGTAACGACGTCGGCACGGAGGCGCTGGGCCACGTTCAACGGGTGCGCCATGGGCATGACGCCGCTCGTGTCGGCGGCCGACAGGTGGTCGACGAAATCGACGATTTTCGAGAGCTTTTCGACACTCTCGGCGTACTCGTCTTCGCTTAATTCGAGTCGCGCCAGCTTTGCGATCTGCCGGACCTGGTCTTTATCGAGTGACACGGTATTTTTTCGCTAGTTTCAACTGGGTTACCGGGACCCGCCGCAGCGGGCACGCAATAATACACGGCGCCTTGTGGAATGTCGTGCGCATTGCTAGATTACGCCGTTAATTCTGTTTCTAGGCCCGTTCCCGCATGTTCAAGAATATCCTGGGTTATTTTTCGAATGACCTGTCCATCGATCTCGGCACGGCCAACACCCTTATTTACTCACGAGGGCATGGCATCGTGCTCGACGAGCCTTCCGTCGTGGCCATCCGCGAGGACTCCGGGCGTGGCGGCCGAATCGTCGAAGCGGTGGGCATGGAAGCCAAGAACATGCTGGGGCGTACGCCAGGCAACATTACGGCGATCCGGCCGCTGAAAGACGGCGTAATCGCCGATTTCACGGTAACCGAGAAAATGCTGCAGCATTTCATCCGGAAAGCACACTCCTCGCGGTATTTTCGCCCCAGCCCACGCGTCCTGATCTGCGTGCCCTACGGTTCAACCCAGGTAGAGCGTCGCGCCATTCGCGAATCGGCCGAGGGCGCAGGCGCGCGCAAAGTACACCTTATTGATGAGCCGATGGCAGCGGCGATCGGCGCGGGCATGCCCGTGCACGAGGCGCGCGGTTCCATGGTGCTCGACATCGGCGGCGGCACGTCCGAGGTTGCGGTCATTTCGCTCAACGGCATCGTCTATGCCGCATCGGTTCGCATTGGCGGCGACCGTTTCGACGAGGCGATCACCAACTACGTACGGCGCAACTACGGCATCCTGATCGGTGAGGCGACAGCCGAGCGTATCAAGCACGAAATCGGGTCTGCGTTCCCTGGTCAGGAGGTCCTCGAGATTTCGGTGAAGGGCCGCAACCTCTCGGAAGGTGTGCCGCGCAGCTTCACGCTGAACTCGAACGAGATCCTCGAGGCCCTGCAGGAACCCCTGCAAGGTATCGTCGGAGCGGTCAAGGAAGCACTGGAACAAACGCCTCCGGAGCTCGGCGCCGATGTCGCAGAGCGCGGCATCGTCCTCACGGGCGGTGGTGCCATGCTGCGCGATCTCGACAAACTCCTCATGGAAGAAACCGGATTGCCTGTCGTCATTGCCGATGACCCGCTGACCTGCGTCGCCCGAGGCGGCGGCCGGGTCATCGAGCTCATCGACGAACACGGCCCGGCCGTATTCGGACTGGAGTAATCGTCGTTAGACGCGCGTAACCATGGTCGCGTCCCGGGGAAATAACAGCAATCCAGCGCGCATACCGGCACTGGGTCTACGGGTTCTCGCGCTCATCCTGATCAGCATCCTGCTGATGTACCTCGATCACCGGCGCAATCACCTCGACGGCATCAGGCGTGGTATCGGCGCAGCCGTCTATCCTGTGCAGGTCGTCGTCGACGCACCCGTGCGCATGTGGAAGTGGCTGCGCCAGTCCACGACGTCACGCAACGAACTCGAACTCGAACTGGGCCGCTTGCGGGCAGAACGGCTGCTGACCAATGCGCGACTGCAGCGGCTGACGGCACTCGAGGCCGAAAACGCCCGTCTGCGCGCGTTGCTGGATGCGCGCACGACCGTGCGCGACGAAGTGCGTGTCGCCGAAATCATGGCCGTCGATGCCAATCCCTATGAGCACAACCTGATCATCGATATCGGCAGCACGGACGGCGTGTACGACGGCCAGGCCATCGTCGACGCCAACGGCGTGGTCGGTCAGGTCATTCGCACGGGCATCATGACGGCACAGGCCGTACTGATCAGTGACGCCGACCATGCGCTGCCTGTCGAGGTAAACCGCAACGGCCTGCGCACCATCGCTGTTGGTACGGGCGAGATCGACCGGCTGGACCTGCCGTTCCTCCCCAACAACGCTGACATTCGTGCCGGCGACCTGCTGGTCACGTCCGGACTCGGCGGCGCGTTTCCTTCGGGTTACCCGGTCGCTGTGGTGAACTCGGTGACGAGGATACCGCAGGAGCCGTTCGCAGACGTCACGGCGACGCCGTCGGCCGCGCTGGACCAGGTTCGCGAGGTGATGCTGATCTGGTCTGCGCCGCCGGCCAGTGAGGAGACAGACGAATGAGCCGGGATCGCGACTCGCGCAGACTGCCGGTCATCGTCACGTTCGTCGTCGGACTGATGCTGACGGTCATGCCTCTGCCCGAGACCGTCGAGGCGTTTCGTCCCGACTGGCTCGCGCTGGTAGTGATCTTCTGGGCCATGCAGCTGCCACGCACGTGGAGTGTGGGAACGGCCTGGTTCATTGGCATCATTCTCGACGTTTCCTACGGCACCCTGCTTGGCCAGCATGCGCTGGCGCTGTGTGTCGTCGCGTTCGCCACCGTGCGCTCACACCTGCTCATGCGCGTATTCCCGCTGTCGCAGCTATCCGCCACGATCTTCGCGCTGCTCGCGCTCTACCAGTTCATCCTGTTCTGGGTAAACGGGGTCGCCGGTGTCTCGGCGCCCGCAGTCACCTACTGGGCGCCGGTCATCACCGGGACGCTGATCTGGCCGTTCCTGTACATGTTCCTCTCGGGAGTTCGTTACCGATCGCGGTCGGGGGCCTGAGGACGTGGTTCTCTCGACATGATCGGCCTCCTGTCACCGATCAAGGACGTCCACTCCGAACGCCGGTTGTTCCTGGCGCGTGTCGTGATGGCCAGCGTCGTGTCTCTGTTGCTCATGGGCGCTGTGGTTGCACGGCTCGTGCAACTACAGGTGGTCGACCATGAACTGTTTGCAGAGAAGTCGCAGGGTAACCGTGTCCGGATCGAACCGGTTCCGCCAATACGCGGACTCATCTTCGATCGCCGGGGACGCGTCATTGCCGAGAACCTGCCGGCCTATCAGCTCGAACTGATTCCCGAGCAGGTTCACGATCTCGACGACACACTCAATCGCCTCGCCGTCATCGGTCTTATCGAGGTCGAGGACATTCCGCGTTTCAAGGACTTGAGCCGCAGCGGCCCGCGCTTCAAGCCAGTGACGCTCAAGTTCCGCCTGACCGAAGAGGAGATCGCCAATTTCGCCATCCAGAGGCCACGCTTCCCGGGCGTCGATTTCCAGCCACGCCTGGTACGGCACTACCCGGACGGTGCACTCGTGGCCCACGCCGTCGGCTATGTAGGCGCCCTCAGTCCGGAAGACCTGCCGCGCCTCGACCCGGCGAGCTACGCGGGCACGTCGCACACCGGCAAGACCGGCGTGGAGGGCAGTTTCGAATCGGACCTGCATGGCGACGCGGGTTATCGGCACCTGATCACGAACGCGCGCGGCCGGGAAGTACCCAGCGACACGAGCGAACTGCTCGACTCGCTGCCCGTCGACCAGACTCCGGTGCCTGGTGCCAACGTCTACCTGAGTCTCGACCTCGAACTGCAGAGAATTGCAGCGCAGGCGTTCGAAGGCCGGCGCGGGGCGCTGGTCGCGCTCGACCCCGGCAATGGTGAAATTCTCGCGTTGATCAGTTCGCCGTCGTTCGACCCGAACCTGTTTGCCGTGGGGATGTCGACGTCGCAGTACCGCGAGTTAAGTGAGAACCCGGACCGGCCATTGTTCAACCGAGCCTTGCGCGGCGCCTACCCGCCCGGCTCGACCATCAAGCCCATGCTGGCACTGGCTGCGCTGGAGACGGGGGCGACCAACCTGACGCGCAAGAGCCTGTGCCGGGGCTACTTCCAGTTACCCAACGACGACCATCGTTACCGCGACTGGAAGCCGGAGGGCCACGGACCCGTCGACCTGCATGACGCGATTGCCCAATCCTGCGATGTCTACTTCTACGAGATCAGCGGTGAGATCGGGATCGACAACATGCACGACTACCTGACCCGGTTCGGGCTCGGCTCCAGAACCGGCGCCGACGTCGGTGGTGAAAGCCCGGGCCTGGTCCCATCCCGCGAATGGAAGCAGAACAACTTTCGCGACCGGGATAACCAGCGCTGGTATCACGGTGAGACAGTTATCGCCTCGATCGGCCAGGGCTATATGCTTGCAACGCCCTTACAACTGGCTGCGGCCGCAAGCGCGCTCGCGACCCAGGGCAAGCGCTATCGACCGCACATGGTGGCTGCCGTCGAGGATGCGCTGACCGGCGAGCGCCGCATGGTCACGCCGGAACGCCTTCCCGACGTGGAGATCAGCAACGAGTTCTATTGGGAGACCGTGATCGACGCAATGCATGACGTCATGCAGGGACCTCGCGGTACTGCGCGCGCCGTGGGCACCGGCGCTCCTTACGAGATGGCGGGTAAGAGCGGTACGGCCCAGGTGGTATCGATTGCGCAGGATGAAAAGTACGACGACGCGGAACTCGAGGAACGCCAGCGCGACCACGCGCTGTTCATTGCCTTCGCGCCACTCGACAACCCGCGCATCGCCGTTGCGCTGATCGTCGAAAACGCGGAGAGCGGCAGCGGCGTTGCGGCGCCGATTGCGAAGGCCGTCATGGATGCTTACCTGGGGTTCGATGACGATGCGCCTTAGCGAAACCCAGCGCCTGTTCGCGTCGAATGCCGTGCCGATGACGAGCTTCTCGGGCATCCTGCGCCGTTTGCATATCGACGGCCCCCTGCTGGGCGGACTGCTGCTGGTATGCGCGTTCGGCCTGTTCATTTTGTACAGCGCCGTCGGCGAGAGCAATCGACTGCTGATGAACCAGGCCATACGCCTTGGCGTCGCCTTCGTCGCCATGCTGATCGTTGCGCAACTGCCGCCGGACTTTCTGCGGCGCTGGACACCCTGGGGCTATGCCGCCGGCCTTGCCCTCCTCGTGCTGGTACTGATTAAGGGTGACGTCGGCCAGGGCGCGCGTCGCTGGCTCGATCTTGGCATTCGTTTTCAACCGTCCGAGGCAATGAAACTCGCGGTGCCGATGATGACCGCCTGGTACCTGCACGATCGCCAGATTCCACCGCGGCTGGGCCAGCTCGCCATTATCGCCGTCCTGATCATCGTGCCGACGCTCCTCATCGCGAAACAACCCGACCTCGGCACGTCCCTGCTCATCGCCGCATCCGGCGTCATCGTCATCGTACTCGCGGGCATGTCGTTGCGGCTGATGCTCGGCCTCGCGGTCGCCGCCGTGCCCGGCGCACTCGTGCTCTGGAACTTCATGCAGGATTACCAGAAGCAGCGCGTCCTCACCTTGCTCAACCCCGACAGTGACCCACTCGGGGCCGGCTACAACATCATCCAGTCGAAGATCGCGATCGGCTCGGGCGGCATGTTCGGCAAGGGCTGGACCAACGGCTCCCAGGCACAACTGGAGTTCTTGCCGGAACGCGACACCGACTTCATTTTCGCGGTACTCGGCGAGGAGTTCGGCCTGCTCGGTGTCCTGACGCTGCTCGCCTTGTACATGTTCGTCGTTGGCCGGGGCCTGTATATCGCCGTGCAGGCACGCGATACCTATTCGCGCCTGCTCGCCGGCTCGATCAGCCTGACTTTCATGGTCTACGTCTTTGTGAACACCGCCATGGTGACCGGCCTGGTGCCGGTCGTGGGCATACCTTTGCCGCTCGTATCGTTCGGAGGCACGTCCATGGTGACGCTGATGGCGGGTTTCGGTATTCTCATGTCCATTCACTCGCACCGGAAATTGTTACCGCATTGATGAAAAACCGATTACTCGCCGTCGTTGCCGTCTTCGCTGTTTCCATTTCCTGCTCTCAAGCCGCTGACAAGACGTTTGTGGACGTGACGCGTCCCGACGTCGCTGCGTTCATTGACGAAATGGTGACCGAGCATGCGTTCAGCCGGGAAGCGCTTGCTGAGGTGCTCGGCAAAGCGGAACTCAAGCCGTCCATCATCGAGAAAATCTCCACGCCGGCGGAGAAAAAACTGACCTGGGCCGAGTATCGCAAGATTTTCGTGACCAACGAGCGAATTGCGGCCGGTACGAGTTTCTGGCTCGAGAACCGCGACATGCTCGAACGCATCGAGAAGGAATCCGGTGTCTCGATCGAGATGATCGTGGGCATCATCGGTGTCGAGACGTACTACGGCCGGATAACCGGCAAGGATCGCGTCATCGACGCGCTTGCCACCCTGGCATTTGACTATCCCCCGCGCGCACAATTCTTCCGCAAGGAGCTCGTGCAGTTCCTGATACTTGCCCGCGAAGAAGAACTCGATGCGACGGTGCCCGTCGGCTCCTATGCAGGCGCGATGGGTCGACCGCAATTCATGCCATCGAGTTTCCGCGCGTATGCGGTCGACGCCACGGGCGATGGCAAGCGAGACATATGGAACAACTGGGCCGACGTTGCCGGCAGTGTGGCCAATTACTTCGTCAAGCACGGCTGGCGCAGCGGCGAAGAGGTCGTTAGCCAGGCAACGCTGAGTAGTCGCTGGAACAAGCCCTTGCCGCAACCGAGGAACACGCTGAAAGCGGCGAGCACGGTCGAGTCCCTCAGCAAGCAGGGCGTCGTGTTCGCCACCGATTTATGCGCGGACAGTAAGGGCGAACTCCTCACCTACGAAGGCGTTGGCGGTACCGAACACTGGGTCGGCTTCCACAATTTCTTCGTCATCACGCGGTACAACCGCAGCGCGATGTATGCGCTCGCCGCACATCAACTCGGACAGGAAATCGCACAAGAGGTGGCGGCCGATGCAGGCTAGGTTGCCGCTGCTGGCGATCAGCCTGCTTGCGCTTGCGGCCTGTGGCGGCAGCAACGTCAAGCGCGACGGACCGCCGTCAGGCAGTTCTCGCATCCCCGGCCAGGCCGGAGACGTAACGCCCCGTCCGGAAGCGCGCAGCCGCTATGGCAACGGGCCCGTCTACGAAGTGCTGGGCAAGCGTTACACGGTCATGCCGTCGAGCCTTGGCTACCAGGAACGCGGCGTTGCCTCGTGGTACGGCAAGAAATTTCACGGCCGACTCACATCCAATCGCGAGACCTATGACATGCACGCGATGACGGCTGCGCACAAGACGCTGCCGTTGCCGACGTATGTGCGCGTCCGCAACCTGCGCAACAACAAGTCGATCGTGGTACGCGTGAACGATCGCGGACCGTTTGTTCACAACCGCATCATCGATCTGTCCTATGCGGCAGCCATGAAGCTCGACATGATCAAGGACGGCACGAGCATGGTGGAGGTGACGGCGATAAGTTTTGACCAGCCGTCCGGCGACAGGCCGACGCGAAGCAGCACCCCGCCACCGGCCGCTCAGCCGGAAGCCGTTGCCGAGCAGCCGCAGCCGGTCGAAAACCAGGTCTATGTCCAGGTTGGCGCCTTCGGTGACCGGGCCAATGCGGAGCGCCGGCTCGGCGTACTGTCTGTTGCGGGCATCAGGGGCGCGTTTATTCACGAAGAACGGCTGCCCGACAGCGTCCTTTACCGGGTGCGCATAGGGCCCGTCGCCGATGTTGTGCAATACGACATTATTGTCGAAGAGCTCGACGGCATCGGCATCACCGATCCTTACCTAATTACCGAATAGCCGCGTACAATACGCGGCCAACTCGATCTACCTTGTCAAGAGGTCACATGTCTATACGTACGTCCGGCGCCCTCCTCGCACTCGTTTTCCTGTTCACGACCAATACCTACGCCCAGTCCGCGCTGCCCGTGCCTGCGCCACCGATCGTTGGCGCCAAGAGCTACCACGTGATCGATGCCACCACCGGCCATGAGCTCGCGTCGCTGGACCCGGATACACCGCTCCCCCCGGCCAGCCTGACCAAGATCATGACGACCTACGTGGTGTTCAAAGCCCTCCGGCAAGGCCAGATCCTGCTCGACGACGAAGTGACGATATCCGAACGCGCCTGGCGCATGCCCGGATCGCGCATGTTCATCGAGGTCGGCAAGCGCGTAAGAGTCGAAGACCTGCTGATGGGCATGATCGTCCAGTCCGGCAATGACGCCAGCGTCGCACTGGCGGAGCATATCGCCGGCAGCGAGGACGTATTCGCCCAGATGATGAACCAGTACGCGCAGCAGCTCGGCATGCTTTCGAGCAACTTCCTGAACGCGACCGGCCTGCCCGCGGAAGGCCATGTCACGACCGCACGCGATCTCGCCACGCTCGCCCGCGCAATCGTGCAGGAATTTCCGGACTACTACGCCTGGCACGCCGTGAAGGAATTCACGTACAACGACATCAAGCAGGACAACCGCAATTCCCTGTTGTGGCGAGACTCGTCGGTGGACGGACTCAAAACAGGTCACACAGAAGAGGCCGGCTTTTGCCTGGTTGCCTCGGCACAACGCGATGGCATGCGCATCGTCTCTGTTGTGCTTGGCACGTCGAGCACCCGGGCACGCACGGAGGGCAGCCAGGCCCTGATCAACTACGGTTTCCGTTTCTTCGAAACCCGCTTGCTGTTCAAGGCCGGCGAGGAAGTGACCACCGCGCGCATCTGGAAATCGCAAAACCTCACGTCACGCCTCGGCGTGCTTGAAGACCTTTACATCACGCTGCGCCGCGGCAGTTACGACAGGCTGGAGTCGACCATCGATATACCGGCGATCGTCGAAGCGCCGATTGCGGCAGGTCAACCCGTCGCCGAGCTCAAGGTCCGCCTGGATGGGCAGCAACTCGTGAGTGTCCCGCTGCGTGCCCTCGAGGACAATCCGACCGGCTCACTCTGGCAGCGCAGCAAGGACAGCGTCAGCCTCTGGTTCGAGTAACCATGACAGAAGAATCTGCAATCGAATTTCCCTGCGAGTTTCCCATAAAGATGATGGGAAGAAACGCGCCGGAGTTCCGTGCGATCGCGGTGGCTCTCGTGGAGAAGCATGCGGGCAGCGTGAGCGACGACGCCGTCCAGGTGGCACTGAGCCGCAACGAGCGATTTGTTTCGATCACCGTCACGATCACGGCGACGAGCCAGCAACAGCTTGACGCAATCTACCAGGACGTCACGGACCACGAAGACGTTCTGATGGCGCTGTGAAGACCCGCTACCTCGGTCGCCGGGAGTACGTGCCACTGTGGCGCGCGATGCAGACCTTCACCGACGAGCGCGATGCATCGACGCCGGATGAAATCTGGTTCTGCGAACACCCGCCCGTATTCACCCTGGGATTGAACGCAAGCAAGGAACACCTGCTGGCACCGGGCGATATCCCCGTGGTGCAGATCGACCGCGGTGGCCAGGTCACGTTTCACGGGCCGGGCCAGCTCATGGTTTATCCGCTCATCGATATTCGACGCGCCAACATCGGCGTGCGCAAGCTCGTCACCGCGCTCGAACAAAGCGTTGTCGACCTGGCTGCTGAGTTCGACGTGACAGCGGCGGCGCGGGCGGACGCGCCGGGCGTTTACGTTGACGGCGATAAGCTGGCAAGCGTCGGGCTACGTATCCGGCGCGGTTCGAGTTTTCACGGCATGGCGTTGAATGTCGGCGTTGACCTCGAACCGTTTACGCGCATCAACCCTTGCGGCTACGCGGAACTCAAGATGACCGACCTGCACAGGCTCGGCATTGAACTGCAGCTCGAAGACACTTCGACTAGACTGTTACCGCACTTCCTGAGGCATCTTGGCATGCCCGGTCCCGATAATGGCGAACGGACGGCCTGAACGAGGCAAAATTCATGAAATCGTATCTACTCGCAATCCTGGCCGTCGGCCTTCTCATCCAGCACGATGCAATTGCCGGGACCGTCGCGACTGCCTCTCACGAACAGGCCGCGCTCGAACTTCTCGAGCTCATGGGGGCCGAGGACCAGATGCTGCAAGGCGCCAACATGATGATCGACGTTATGACTTCCCAGTCGCCTGGCCTGGCGCAATATCGCGACGTCCTGACCGAGTGGTCGACGTCGGTAATGCGTTGGGAGGTTTTCGGTCCAAAGATGGTCACGATCTACACGGACGCGTTCACCGAGGTGGAGCTCCGGGAGTTAGCTGCGTTCTACCGCACGCCGACGGGCATGAAGGCCATCAGGGCGATACCCGAACTGATGCAAAAAGGTGCGGAAATCGGGGCGCAGGAAGCGCAGCTCCACATGCCGAGATTACAGGAAATGATCCAGGCGCGACGCGCGGAACTGGAAGCCGCCGCAGCCGAAGAATAGCGCCGGGGCCGCGGGACCTAGAGCCTGGCGAGTCGCTCCGGCGTGCCGACATCGGTCCAGAGCCCCTCGTAAAGCGAACCGGACAGCTGCCCGCGATCCGCTGCCTCGCGCCACATCGGTACGATTGAAAACCGCCCGGCTTCGCAGCCATCGAAAAACTCCGGACGATAGATCGCCACGCCGCTGTACGTGTACGCGGCACGTTCGTCGTTGCGTATCAGCCCGGCATCGAGATCGAAATCCCCGTGATCCCGGTACCCGGGCGTCGGCACCAGGACCAGGTGTCCGAGGTGCCTGTCCTCAAGTTGCAGGTCGGGAACCGGCATGTCCGTGTAAACATCGGCGTTGACCACAAGAAACGGCGCGCTGCCGAGACTCGGCAGCGCGTTGTGGATACCGCCGCCCGTTTCGAGGACGTCGTCGCCCTCGTGGCTGTAGATGACGTCCAGCCCGTATCGTTTGCCCGAGCCGACCCGTGCGACGATCTGGTCACCCAGCCAACCGAGGTTGATAACGACGGTGCGGATACCTGCGGAAGCGATGTTGCTGAGGTGGCGTTCGAGCAGGCTCTCGCCGCGAACCTCGACGAGCGCCTTCGGGATCCTGTCCGTTAGCGGGCGCAGGCGTTCGCCACGACCCGCGGCGAGAATCATCGCCCTCATGCAGTGCCGGCCATAGCGGGGAGCACGCGCGACTCGACCAAGCGCACCAGGAACGCCAGTTCCGGGTAGCGCGGACCCAGTGCAACGATATAGGACAGCGTGCGCGGCACATCGGCGAGGTAGCCGGGCTTGCCGTCGCGGTGATTCAGTCGCGCGAAAATGCCGGCGGCCTTCAGGTGGCGCTGCACGCCCATGAGATCGAAGTAGCGGCGAAACTGAACGACGTCGATGCGACGGCGTACGGTAGCGTCCAGCCCGTTGTAAAAGTCGAGCGCCCATTGCCAGGTCTGCTCTGCCGGCCACTGCACGTAACAGTCCTTGAGCAATGACACGAGGTCGTAGGTCAGCGGACCTTCCACGGCATCCTGGAAGTCGAGAATGCCCGGGTTGTGCGCAGGCGTCTGCATGAGATTGCGCGAATGATAGTCCCGGTGCACAAACACCTGCGGCTGGTCGAGTGCATTTTGCACAAGCAAGTTGCAGCAGTCCTGCCAGGCCCGTTCCCCGTCGGCTGTCCATTCGATGCCGAGATGTGTCTCGCACAGCCAGTCATGAAACAATGACAGCTCGAAGCGCAGCAGCGTGTCATCGTAGGGTGGTAGCTGCGACTGATACGCGGCGCCATGCCGTTGCATGGCCAGCAACGCCCCGGTCGCATCCGCATACAAAGCAGGCGCCTGCAAGGAGTCCTCCAGCAATGTTTCGAGATACTGGCGATTGCCGAGGTCGCTCAATAACAGGAATCCCTCGTCGAGATTGGCCTCGATGATTCGAGGTGCATTCAATCCCATCGCCTCGAGGTAACCGGCGACGCGTACGAACGGCAGGCAGTCCTCCTGTTCAGGCGGCGCATCCATTACGATGAAACTACTGGCCCCCGAGCGCAATCGAAAATAACGGCGGAAGCTCGCATCGACCGATGCTGGCGCGGGCTTGCTGTACGCGATGGCATCGATGCGGCGGGTCCAGGCGATTAGCGCGGCGAGGCGCGTGTCGGCCTGTAGCGGGGGGCTTTCGATCTCAATTCTCCGTAACGCGTTGAAGCACCTAAAAAACTATGCGAAGGTATCAAATCCCGATGCTTGATAACATCCCGTTACCACAAGCCACGGCCCACAGCTGATCCGAACACTGTTTTGTCCGCGAAACCACTGATTTTTGCCTGTACCTTACTGGCCGTGTCCCACGCACACGGTGCCGACGAGCTGTCGTGCCGAACATCCGTCAGCAAGCCGCTGTTGGAAGACTCGCCGTTCAACACGGTCATTGCCGATAATCCGGAGACAATCCTGTTCGAGCTCGGCTCATTCGAAATGCGGCTGGGCGAGAACCCGACGGCCAGCATGACAGGTGGGGTACTGCTGCGCCGTGACGACAAACTCGCCGCCGCCGAGGCTGCGCGCTACGACCCGGTGCAACGCGCCCTGTTCCTCGAGGGCGGCGTCCGCTACGAGGACCCCCGCACCCAGATCCGCAGCACGCTTGCCGAGTTCGGCTATGGCACCGGCCGCATTCGATTCGAGGGCGCGAGTTTCTCGCTGGGCAGCAGCAGCGGGCGCGGCGCTGCCGACCTGCTGGAAATCAACGAGAACGGCACCTTGTCCCTGGGCGGCGTGGAGTACACGACCTGTCCACCCGGTTCCGAGGACTGGTTGCTGCAAGGCAAGTCCATCGTGCTCGACACCCAGAAGGGTGTCGGTACTGCGAAGAACATGAAGCTGCGCTTCCAGAATGTCCCGATACTCTACCTGCCCTACATTTCGTTTCCGATCGGCGATGCCCGCAAGTCGGGCGTGCTGACACCGGAGATCGGCACGTCGGGTCGCAGCGGCAATGAGATCCGCGTGCCCTACTACTGGAACATCGCACCGAACTACGATGCGACCATCACGCCTCGCCTGCTGACGAGCCGCGGCCTCCAGCTGGAAACGCACTTTCGCTACCTGACCGAGCGCAACAGCGGCGGCATCACCGCCGACTACCTGCCCGACGACAGTGTCGTCGATGACTCGCGTCGCCAGATCCGCTTCAATCACCGCACATTGTGGAACAACGGCTGGCGCGGTGTCGTCAATTTCAGGGAGGTCTCGGACAGCCAGTATTTCGAGGACCTGGGTGGCAGCCTGAGCATTTCGAGTATCACTCACCTGGATCGTCACGTTCGCTTCGACTATTACTCAAGGCACCTCTCGTTCATCGCTCAGGCGCAGGACTACCAGACCATAGATGACGCGATCCTGCCGATCGACGAACCATACCGCCGCCTGCCACAGGTTGTCGTCAGCGCAACTTGGCCCGTGGGTCCGTTCAAGCTGGGTCTCGACAGCGAAGTCGTCAACTTTGATCGCGACGTCGGTGTGACCGGCTGGCGATTCAACGCGACACCGTCGCTGGAAGCTCCGATTACAGGTGCCGGGTGGTTCTTCACACCGGCCGTTTCGCTCGATCACACGCGCTACGATTTGGCCGATACTTTGCCTGGCGAGACGGTGGATCCGACGCGCACCGTCCCGATTACCAGCGTCGACACAGGCCTGGTGCTCGAACGCACGATGGCTGACGCCAACCGTATCCAGACGATCGAGCCGCGGCTGCTGTACGTCAATATCCCGTACCGCGACCAGGACGGGCTCCCGGTGTTCGACACGATTACGCCGGATATCAATCTCGTGCAGCTCTATCGGAAGAACCGCTTCCTCGGTGGCGATCGCATCGGCGACACGGAACAGGTCAGCGTTGGTGTAACGACACGCGTGCTTGACCTCGACTCGGGCCGCGAGATGATGACAGCGACGATCGGCCAGACCCGCTATTTCAGCGATCGTGACGTCGCCCTGCCTGGCATGACGGCCTCAACCTTCGAAACGTCGGACTACATTGCACTGGTTCGCTTCGGTTTGCTCAGGAACGTGAATTTCGATATCGGCCACCAGTGGGGCACGGGAGACCAGGGCACCACCAAGTCGGAGGCGCGTCTCCAGTATCGCCCCGCGACCAACAGGATCGTGAACCTCGCGTATCGTTTTCGGCGAGACTCGCTCGAACAGGGCGACCTTTCATGGTCGTGGCCGGTAGCCTCGAGCTGGAATTTCGTCGGGCGTTATAACTACTCGTTCCGCGACCAGGAGGCACTGGAGCAGTTCTTCGGCCTCGAATACGAGAGCTGCTGCTGGGGCTTGCGCCTGGTGTCCCGCCGCCATATTTCGACCCGCGACGGAACTCGCGATTCCTCGATCGGTCTGCAATTGGTACTGAAGGGGATGACGAGTGTCGGCACAGCAGCTGACAAACTCCTCGAACGTGGTATTCTTGGCTATTCTGCAGATCTCCGGTAGTAAAAATTGTTAAAATTCAATAATTTATGCGCTGTCGTCGCATTGGCCGCCGCGCCCGTCGCCGTCGCTGACGAACTCTCCGATAACGGTGAGTTCCTTGACGGCGTCGCCGCGATCGTCAATGAGGGCGTCGTGCTCAAGAGCCAGCTCGCCGAGCAGATTGCCATCATCAGCGAGCGCGCCATCGCCCAGGGCATGCAGTTGCCACCGGCCAACATCCTCGAGGAGCAGATTCTCGAGCGCCTCATTATTTCGGAAATCCAGTTGCAGAGAGCCGACCGCATCGGCTTGAACGTCAGTGACGAAATGCTCAACCGCGCAATTGCCGGTATCGCCCAGGAAAACGGCGTGGCGTTCGACGACATGCCGCGCCTGCTGGCCGCGGATGGCGTCGACTACGGCGCATTCCGTCGCCAGTTGCGGGAAGAAATCACGATCAGCAACCTGCGCCAGATCGAAGTCGGCGAACGGATCAATGTCAGCGAGCGTGAAATCGAACAGTGCGTTGCCGATCTCGAGGGCAATGTTGTCGCCAACTCCGAGTACGCGTTGTCGCATATCCTGTTGACGCTGCCGGAAAGCGCGAACGCGCAACAGGTCAAAGAGGTCGAAGACCTGGCCAACGAGATTTACGCCCAGCTCCAGGACGGCGCGGATTTTCGCGAGTTGGCGGTTCGTTATTCCGCCGGCCCGACCGCCCTCGAAGGTGGGGCGCTGGGCTGGATGCAGGGTCAGCAGGTACCGACGCTGTTTACCGATGTATTGCAGGATATGGGCAGAGGCGATGTTTCGGCACCGATACGCGCAGCGAGCAGCTTCCATATCGTCAAAGTCGACGACCTGCGCAGTGCCGTCGAACGCAGTGAAATTGAGCAGGCGAACGTTCGCCACATCCTGATCATGCCGAACGAGATCATCGACGACGCAACGGCAAGGCAGCGGCTCGAAGAAGCGCTGGCCAAGATCCGGGCCGGTGAGGAAGACTTTGGCGAGCAGGCCAAGCTGCTGTCCGACGACCCGGGTTCAGGAAACCTCGGTGGTGAGCTTGGCTGGGCAAGTCCTGACAGTTTTGCGCCCGAGTTCGCACAGATGATCCGCGATAGCGAGATCGGCGTGATCTCCGAACCGTTCCGCACGCAATTCGGCTGGCATATCCTCGAAGTCATGGAACGTCGCGTCTACGACAATACGGAAGATCTGAAGCAGCGTAACTGCGCTGCCAGGATCCGCCAGGGCAAGATGGAAGAAGAGTCACAGCTGTGGATGCAGCGCCTGCGTGACGAAGCTTTCGTCGAGACGCGCATCTAGGTGTGACGCTCGCCAAACCTCTCGTAATCACAGCCGGCGAACCCGCCGGCGTCGGACCGGAACTGTGCAACGCCCTGGTCGGCAGCACCTGTGCCGACGATGTCGTCGTGATCGGTGACCGCCGACAACTCGACAGCCGTCTGCGCGTCATCGACATGCCGTTTCCCGTTGCAGCGATTCCCGGTCAACCGAACCCGGCCAATGCAGCAACGCTACTGGACGGGCTGCGGGCCGCGGCGCAGGGTTGTCTCGCCGGCGATTATGCGGGCATGGTTACGGCACCGCTCGCCAAAAGCGTCATCGCCGACAGTGGCGTGGCATTTACGGGGCATACCGAGTTTCTTGCCGAGGTAACCGGGGCCGCACATCCTGTCATGATGCTCGTCGCAGGTGACCTGCGTGTTGCGCTCGCGAGCACACACCTGCCCCTGCGCGATGTGGCTGACTACCTGACACCGGGTATTCTCAAACGCGTCTTGCGCATTCTCGACGCAGACCTCAGGCACAAGTTCGGCATCGAGGCGCCGGACATCGTCGTTTGCGGACTGAATCCGCATGCCGGGGAAGGCGGCCATCTCGGCCACGAGGAAATCGAATGCATCGCGCCGGTGCTCGAGGAGTTGCGCGCCGAAGGGTTGCGCTTGCGCGGCCCCATGCCGGCCGACACGGCATTTACGCCTGCTGCGGGGCACAAGGATGCGGTACTTGCGATGTACCACGACCAGGGGCTCCCCGTGCTCAAGTACGCGGGCTTCGGCCATGCTGTCAACGTAACACTGGGCCTGCCGATCATTCGCACCTCCGTTGACCACGGCACGGCTTTCGATATCGCCGGCACCGGCACTGCCGACCCGGGCAGTTTGCTCGCTGCCGTGGAGCTGGCCGCGACGATGGCGCGTAGCCGATGACCAAACACCGCGCTCGCAAACGCTTCGGTCAGCATTTTCTGACAGACCCTGGCGTCATTGACGCCATTATCCGGGCCGTGCACCCGACCGGCGACGATGTCGTCGTGGAGATCGGCCCGGGCCAGGGCGCCATCACGGATGCCCTCGCCCGCAACGCCGGCCACCTGCACGCCGTGGAACTGGACCGGGACCTCGCCGCGCGTTTGCGACGCCAGTATGGCGACCATCCCAATGTCACGGTGCACGAAGGTGATGCCCTGCAGTTCGACTTCGCGGCATTGGGCGAAAAACTGCGCATTGTCGGCAACCTGCCCTACAACATCTCGACGCCGCTGCTCTTTCACCTGCTGAAGAGCCGCGACCACATTCTCGACATGCACTTCATGCTGCAGAAAGAGGTCGTTGCGCGCATGGCCGCATCGCCCGGCAGCAAAGCCTACGGCCGACTCGGGATCATGCTCGGCTGCCATTTACAGGTCGAGTCGCTGTTCGACGTCGACCCTGGCGCGTTTTCGCCGCCACCGGACGTCACATCCGCCGTCGTGCGTCTTGACCCCCTGCCGCCGGGTACGTTTGAGATAGCTGATGAGCCCGGCCTGTCCACACTCGTCGCGACTGCCTTCATGCAACGGCGCAAGACGTTGCGAAACGCGTTAAAGAAGTTAGTGGAACCCGGCGACCTCGAAGCCGTCGGCATCGACGGTGGTGCGCGGCCGGAGCAGGTGTCCATTGCCGACTACATTCGGTTGAGCAATCATCTCTGGCGGAAATCGCGTTAGAATATCGGCATGACAGGCAAGCAGCACGACATCCGTATCAACGTCGCCACAAGATACATCGACGATCAGTCCGAACCCGATGCGGATCGCTATGTGTTTGCCTATACCATCACCATTTCCAACGATGGCAAAGTTCCCGCGACGCTGCGGAGTCGTCACTGGATCATCACCGACGCAAACGGCAAGGTGCAGGAAGTGAATGGCGATGGCGTCGTCGGCGAGCAACCGCACCTGAACCCCGGGGAACGATTCCGTTACTCGAGCGGGGCGGTTCTCGAAACGCCCGTCGGTGCGATGCAGGGCCTGTATCGAATGGAAACGGACAACGGTGCCAGTTTCGACGCGCCCATCGAAGCGTTCACGCTCGCTGTGCCTGGCCTGCTCCACTAGGCATCCGAATGGCCGTCTACGCAATCGGCGACATACAGGGTTGTTACGATCCGTTCCGGCACCTGCTCGATGAAATTGACTTCGACCCCGACAAGGACACGCTCTGGCTCGTGGGTGACCTCGTCAACCGCGGACCCAAATCACTGAAAACATTGCGCTTTGTACGTGACCTCGGCGACTCGGCGATTACGGTGCTCGGCAACCACGACCTGCACCTGCTGGCACTCGAAGCCGGTTCCGTGCGCTTCGGGAAGCGCTTTGGCTCCCTGGCCAAGCTACTGCAATCCAGCGATGCGGGAGAGCTTTGTAACTGGTTGCGACACCGGCCGCTGGCGCACTACGACAAGGCCCTGGGTACGATGATGGTACACGCCGGTACGTATCCGGCGTGGGACGTCAAAAAGACATTGGCGCGCGCTGCCGAAGTCGAGACAGCACTGCAACAGGATGGGTACCGGACGTTACTGGGGAAGATGTACGGCGATACGCCGGCCGTATGGAACGGCAAACTCAAGGGCTATCCCCGCCTGCGGTTCATTATCAATTGCCTCACGCGCATGCGCATGATCACGAACAGCAATCACCTTGCCCTGTCCTTCAGTGGTTCACCCTGGCGTGCGCGCAAGGGCCAGCTTCCCTGGTACGATGCGCCGAATGCTGCCTGGGCGGGCACGCGTATCGTGTTTGGTCACTGGTCAGCCCTGGGATTGATTGTGCTTCCCGACCTCATCTGTGTCGACACGGGCTGTATTTGGGGACGGCAACTCACTGCCGTGCGCCTGGACAAACGGCTGCCACGGGTCGTCCAGGTGCCGGGACAGCACTGACTCAGGGTTGCAATCCGGACGTCTCGAACGCCTCCCGGATCGCCGCTTTCTCATCGTCCCTCAACTCCAGCATTGGCGGCCGCACGCGACCACCAACCTGCCCCAGCAGTTCCTGCCAGTACTTGCCGAATGCCTGCGGCTTGTCTGCGGGCTTGCTGCGGGCCATCGCCTCACGCACAGGATCGAGGCTGTCGCGTACACGCCGCGCTGCCGCGAACTTCCCGGCGAAAGCAAGGCGCGTGTACTCATCCATGCGTTTGTCGTTACGAGTCTGCAAGTGGTATGGCGGTGACGAACAGAGATAGAGCCGCCATCCCAGTTCCTCGATATTGTCGAGCCAGTCGTCCTCCGCCGAGGTAGACACCTGGATCTTGTCACCGACCAGGTGGCTCAGCTGCACGTACATCTCGCGCGGGACAGAGTACTTGATGGCGACTATGTTCGGGAGCTCGGCGATACGGGCACATTCGTCGGGTCGCATCAGGTAGCCGGAGTCCGGATGACTCCACATGGCAATGCCGATATCGAGTCGATCGCAGAGCGACTTGTAGTACTGGTACAGTACCTCGCCGCGCTCGTGCACGAAGCTCAGCACCGGTGCGTGAACGACGATGTAATCGGCCCCGCAGTTCTGCGCATGCAGCGCGAGTTCAAACACGGTATCGAAGTTCTGGTCCGAGACCGAAACGATAACCCCTGCCTTGCCGTCGCATTCCTCAACCGCGATTTCGAAGTTGCGCTTTCTCTCGTCGAGGCTCATCGAGAAGAACTCGCCCTGTTTGCCGGCGATGAAGAGCCCCTTGATGTCGAGATCGTCGATCCAGTGACGAATATTCGAGCGCAAGCCCGCCTCGTCCAGGGACAGGTCCTCGTTAAAGGGATTCAGCGCGGCGGCCCAGATCCCGCGCATGTGCTCACGGGCATAATCCTTGGCATCTGACTTTGAATACTTGATGGCGACACATCTCGCGGGTTGACCGGGTCCGCGACAAGCCGCGAACCTCAGGCCGAAATATACTTATAATTCGTCGGGTCGTACATTTAGCGCCTAATGCGGCGGGCCGCGACGGACCGCACGTGAGAATTCAATGAGTACTTATCCAGACCTGCATCTCTATATCGACGGCGAATGGCGCAAGACACCCAGCGATCTGCCGGTCCTGAACCCGGCCACTGAAGAGGAAATCGGCCGCCTGCCGCACGCGGAGCAGAGCGACCTGCAGGACGCTGTCCGGGCCGCCGAGCGTGGACTCAGGGCGTGGAGACAGGTAGCACCGGTCGAGCGGGCAAACGTTCTGTACAAGGCGGCGGCCCTCATGCGTGAGCGCCAGGTAGAGATCGCGGCCGCGATCACGGCTGAACATGGCAAGCCGCTCAGCCAGGCACGGCTCGAAGTGATCCGCGGGTGCGAGTTCTTTGAATGGGACGCAGGGGAAGCGACGCGCACGTATGGCCGCGTCATTCCGAGCGCACCGGGCGTCCGGCATACCGTTCACCACCAGCCGATCGGCGTCGTGGCGGCATTTTCGCCCTGGAATTTCCCGATGAGCCAGCCTTGCAGGAAAGTGGCGGGCGCCATTGCCTCGGGCTGTTCGATCATCCTCAAGGCGGCTGAAGAAACGCCTGCCGGTGCGTTGCACATTGCCAGGGCACTGCAGGACGCAGGCCTGCCACCGGGCGTTTTCAACCTCGTGTTCGGCACACCGGCTGAAATCTCCGACTATCTCATCCGGCAGGACCCGGTTCGCCTTGTGGCCTTCACCGGCTCCACGGCAGTCGGCAAGCACCTCACCACGCTGGCTGCCAGGCATATGACCCCGGTCCTGATGGAGCTCGGTGGTCATGCGCCCGTCATCGTCTGCGAGGACACGGACGTCGAGGCCGCCGCCCTGTCCGGCGCCGTGCGCAAGATGCGCAATGCGGGCCAGGTCTGTACCTCACCGACGCGCTTCTTCGTTCATGAGAGTATTTTCGACGCCTACACTGAGACGTTCGTGCGGCGCGCTGCGGCGACAGTGGTGGGCAATGGCGTTGATCCGAATGTCGAAATGGGACCCCTCGCCAACGAGCGCCGCATCGGTGCGCTGGCAGACCTCGTCGAGGACGCCGTCAACCAGGGCGCAGAACTCAAGACCGGCGGCAGCAGAATCGGTTCCAGGGGCTATTTCTTCCAGCCGACCGTACTGGCCAATGTGCCCGATTCTGCGCGGGTCATGCAGGAAGAACCCTTTGGCCCGCTGGCGATCATCAATCCTGTCGCCAGCCTCGACGAAGCGATCCGCAAGGCGAATGCCGTGCCCTACGGCCTGGCAGCGTACGGCTTCACCAACCGGGCGGACTACGTGGATCGCATGATCGAGGAGATCGAGGCCGGCAACGTATCGATCAATACACTGGAGGCCTCGCTACCGGAAACGCCCTTCGGCGGAGTGAAGTCCAGCGGCTACGGACGTGAAGGCGGCACGGAAGGACTGCACAACTACATGGTTACGAAGAACATCTCGCACAGCCTGACTATCGTGTAGCAACCTCGACGGCCAGCTCATGAAGCCGGTCCATGACGTATTGTCTGTCCCAGTCGTCCTCGATGTTCGGCAGCGCCATGATGATTTCCATTACCCGGTTCTGCTCGTCGCCAATGCGCAGCGCTTCGGCGTAGGGGATGTCGGGTGAGAACGTGACCAGCGAGTACAGCGGCGTCCACAACTCCGGGAAGCGTGCACTGAACTTTGCCTCGATCATCTTGCGAAGCTGAAACAGCCTGTCGCCGGACAAGTCGCTCATCTCGACGAAGTTCCGCTTGGAGAGCTCGGCGATAGCGTCACCGTTCGGCTTGCGCGCTTTCTCGTAGGCCGGGAAGATCGCATCCCAGTCGTGATCGCAGGACGCGATCAGTCGATTCAACTCGGCGCAGTCCTCGAACCCGCAATTCATGCCCTGACCATAGAACGGCACGATCGCGTGCGCTGCATCGCCGATGAGCCCGACCTTCCGGTTGAACGACCAGGGGAAGACCTGCACCAGGAACAAAGGCGACGCCGTCTTCTCGAGAAAGGTGCCGACAGGATCTTCCAGGTAGTCCATTGCGTCTGCAAAATTCGATGCAAAGAACGCCTGCACGGCAGCACTTTCCTGCAAGGACTCAAACGAGGGGTCTCCCGAGAAATTCAGGAACAAGGTGCAGGTAAACGTGCCGTCCGCGTTCGGCAGTGCGATCAGCATGAAGTCCTTGCGCGGCCAGATATGCAGCGCGTTCTTCTCCAGCTTGTGAGAACCGTCGGGGTTCGCGGGAATAGTTAGCTCGATGTAGCTCTGCGGCATGTACGTCTGGCTGTAACTGAAGCGGGGCAGGTTGTGCGCAAGACGCCGCACCTTTGAATGTGCACCATCGGCGCCGAACAGATAGTCGGCATCGACAACCAGCTCACGCGCGTCCTGCCTCCGGAATACGGCACTCGCGGTCTTGAAGTCGACGTCCACCAGGCGGTGTTCGAAATGCGTCGCGATGTTCGGTTCTGCATCTGCGATGTCCAGTAACTGCTCGTTGATACCACCTCGTGAGACCGACCAGATCGCGTCCCCTTCCCTGCCATACGGCAACGCGCTGAGATTGCCATCCAGGCCGTGGATGGCACGGTGATACATCGGTATGGCCTGTGCCTTCGCATCCGAGCTGATGCCGATCTGCTCCAGCGAGTGCCAACCGCGGTCGGACAGGGCGATGTTGATCGACCTGCCCTGGTAGATGCTGGTCACCCGTGAATCCGGGCGCCCCTCGTACAGGCCGACGTCGTACCCGTGCCGGCCGAGCACGATCGCGAGGAGGGAACCCACCGGGCCGCCACCCGCCACCGTGAACCTGCCACGACTCATTGGGCCCGTCCCGCGGCCAGCAATTCGCGCAATACCCGGCCAAACGTGAACACGTCCTCGAAAGAGTTATAAAGCGGCACCGGTGCCATGCGAATGACACAGGGCTCTCGGAAGTCGACGATCACACCCGCGGCAACCAGGTCGTCGAACAGTTTGCGCTCGCGCCCGGCGACATCCATCGAGATCTGGCAGCCCCGATCGCAGGCGTCCCGCGGCGTGATCACACTGATCCTGGCATCGGGGAACGCTCCTGCGATTTCGTCGATCGTGTACTCGAGATAACCCGTCAGGCGTTCGCTCTTCGCACGCAATGCCGGCATGCCTGCTTCCGCGAATATCGCCAGGGACGCTTTCATAGCCGCCATGCCGAGAACGGGGACGTTGCTTAGCTGCCAGCCTTCGGCCCCCTCCATTGGCTGAAATCCATGCTTCATCTGGAAACGTGTCTTCTTGTCATGGCCCCACCAGCCGCCAAATCGCGGCAGGTCGAAACTGCGGCCATGACGTTCGTGCACGAAGATGCCCCCGACGTTGCCCGGGCTCGAATTCAGGTACTTGTAGGAGCACCATGCCGCGAAGTCCACGTCCCACTCGTGCAGGGACAAGAGTACGTTGCCTGCCGCGTGAGCCAGGTCGAAACCGGCGACAGCGCCGACGGCATGGGCCGCCGCGGTGAGGCGCGGCATGTTGAACAACTGGCCGGTGAAGAAATTCACACCACCGAAGAAGACCAGCGCGAGCTCATCGGCGTTGGCCTCGATCGCCTCCAGGATATCCGCCTCCCGGACCAGGGTCTCGCCGTCCCTGGGCGCCACCTCGACGATGGCGTCCTCGGGCTCGAAGCCGTGGAACTTCGCCTGGGTCTCCAGCAGGTATCGATCCGAGGGAAACATCTTTGCCTCGCTGATGATCTTGTAGCGGGTCTTCGTCGGACGATAGAAGGACACGAACAACAGGTGAATATTGGTCGTCAGCGAATTCATGCAGACCACCTCGGACTCTTTCGCGCCGACGATTCCGGCCATCGCCGGCGTCAGGAGTTCGTGGTAGCTGTACCAGGGGTTGGTCGAGTGAAAATGCCCTTCGACGCCGTACTTCGCCCACTCGTCGAGCTCCAGCTCAACGGCCGCCTTCACGGTCCTCGGCTGCAGCCCGAGCGAATGCCCCGTGAAGTAGACGAGCTCCGGCGTGCCCAGCGACGGAAAAAGAAAGCGGTCGCGATAAGCCCGGAGCGGGTCCGCCGCATCCTGGGCCCTGGCGAACTCGAGCGTTGCTGCGTAGTGCATGTCAGTCGTCTGCTGCAGGGATCGCCGCCCAGCCCGTGGGTGGCTCCTTGCCGGGGTGCAGGGCGCCGCAGACCGGACAGGTGCGCGCAGACTCATCGGCATAGAACGACTCGTACAGCCGTGGCAGGTCGTCGACGATCGATTGCAGCAGCACTTCTACCCGGTGCACGAGATTGCCGCAATCGAAGCAATACCACTCGAAGGCGTCCTTCAGCCCGTCCGGGCGCTTGGGCTCGATAACCAGCCCGACGCTCCCGGCCATGGGGCGCTGCGGCGAGTGACGGACGTGCTTGGGCAGCAAGAACACGTCACCTTCCCGGACTACCACATCGTAGAATTCGCCGTCGTCGAAGATCTTCAGCACCATGTCGCCTTCGAGCTGGTAGAAAAACTCCTCGACCGGGTCGTCATGGAAGTCGGTGCGCTGGTTCGGACCACCGACGACAAAAGCCATCATGTCGGCATCCTCCCAGATCTGCTTGTTGCCCACTGGCGGTTTCAGGAGGTGCCGGTGTTTGTCGATCCATTCCTGGAAGTTGAAAGCAGCCAGTTTTGCCATCGTCGCCTGAACCTCGTTTGCGCATGCACGTGTTGGCTGCGGATTATCTCAGATTACGATTGGCGAAGCAGGATTCAGGATCTCGCGCACAACGCTCATGGCCGTGATCGCCGACGAGCGAGGATTGCCGGGCAGCGAATCGCCGTCGATCCGGAATTCGAGACGGCCAAAATCGCCCTCGGCAACGATTTCGTGAATGTTGCGCGCCACGGCGGGGTCCGCGATGAGCTCGACGACAGTATCGTCAAAGCCGATGCCGGCCAGCGCCACCGATGCAGCCACGTTGGCGTTCCTGGGATATTGGAGCGCGGCGTTTCGGGCGCTGCCGCTGTAATGCACGGTTGCCTCGGCCAGCGAGTCTAGATCGAGCTTGGACTCGGCAGGAGAGCCACGCCATCCCTGCGGTGGCTTGCGGCCCCGATAGGTCACGCGCTGCAGCGCGCCAATGCTCGCCGCCGACAGTGCATCCAGGGCGCCGATTGCGCCCGAGGCGATGCGCAACTGCGAGCCGCCAAGCCGCGCCGCGGCCGCGAGCCTGTCGTAGAGCACCGCGTCGGCCAACGCACCGGAGGACACAGACACGAGATCAATTCCGCGAGAGAGCAGTGCTGCACCGTGCTGGCGCAGGGCCGCGTGGCCTGCGCAATCGACCGCGAGATCAACCCGCATGGCAATCTCGTCGACGTTACCTACAACATCGACGGCCTCGCCGAACGCGGCGCGCGTTCGCGCGTCGCCACCGGGGCCCGCAATGGCTACAGCGATGTCGACGTCGGGGTGGCCGGCGAGGTATCCGGCGACCGCCTGGCCAATGGCGCCGCTGCCGATCATTGCAATGGTCTGCATTCGGGGGCTCCTGCGCTACAACTGCACTTGGACGGTCTGTAATGCGTTCGCCGGGATGACGATCTCCGCATGCTGGGCACCAATTTGCAGCGCGTAACGGATCGGCTCCCTGGTCGTGTTCAACAACTGGACACTCAGCAGGTCGGCGTCGTTTATCGTCGCACTCGCGTGCAGCGCGTCATCATCGAGGCCTTCGAGATGCTTGTCCGCCTGCACGGCTTTGTCGCCGGGCCGGATCGTCCGGCTGAACTGCGCGAGAACATGATAGATCGGCGTGTAGTAAACCTGGCCGGAATCCACGTCGATCATGATCGGCGCTCCACAGAAATTGCCGACATGATTCGGCCCGCCATTGCGATCCAGGACAACGTTCCAGTCGATCCAACCCGCCACCCAATGATTCAGGCTGACAATGATGTTTCTCGCATAGCGATGAACGGGCGTATAAACCGGGTGATCCTCAGGGCTTGGCGCCCAGGTCGCCGTGTATGCCCAGTCTGTGGCATTGTCGTTCCACCAGAAGGCATCGTTGTCGAACCAGCCTGTTTCCTCGAATCGCTCCGGATCCAGTACACCGCCGGGTGCCGGCTTGCCCAGATCGTCAATCGTGCCCTCCGTGTGAAAAATCGGAAAAGACGGAAACTTTTCGTGCACCCTGTCGAATACATCCTCATGAACCTTGTAGGTGCTGGAGTACCAATGCACCGCGGCGCCGTAAACAAACGCTGCAGTTTCCGGATCGCCGAAGATCGTGTCGGTCCACTCCTCCAGGCCATCGCGATTCTGATCGTATATCAATACTTTGACATTACCGTTGCCAGTCGCTTGTAGCGTCGGCCCGAGATGATTCCGGATGAATTCGTTTTGCGATTCGGGCGTGAAGTGCATGCTCTCCCAGTTTCCGCTGTTGCCATGCGGCTCGTTAACCGGTGTCACGGCCCAGATATCAACGCCCTCTGCGCGATAGGCAAGCAGGTACTTCGCGATGTAGTCGGCGTAGGTCTGGACGTATTCCGGCTTCAAGGCACCACCGGTGCCCTGGTAGTGGTTCTCCGGCGTTCCGGGAATGTACCAATCCTCGATATCCTTCATCCATGGCGGTGCCGTCCAGGCCGACGCAACGATTCCCAGCTTGCTGTCGGTCTGGCCGCTCTTTATGGCAAGGGCTTCCCTGATCATGGGCAGCAGATCGAAACGCTCGTCCCTGATTCCCGGGTAGTCGGTCGCCTCGAAACCGTCCCGATCCGGCAAGATGCTGAAGTGCTGCAGCGCATGGTCATTCTCCGCTTCGGCATACGAATACTTGCCTTGCACGGAAAAATCGGTTGAGCCAATAGGCGTTCGCGCCAGCGAAAAATTGGCGCCATCCTCGCCGTAGATCTTCTCCATCACCTCAGACCGCCGTGCGGCATCAAGATGGGCAAGAACGAAAGCCGAGGACTCGGTAAAGGACGACCCGATACCGAGTATGGTCTGCTTAACCACGTCTGGTTGGATGACGATTCCTGTCCCGCTCCCGGCACCGTCGCGA
>Ga0224496_10000139_pt1 | contig 53202 bp, 37 predicted proteins | sample SF_Jul11_sed_USG_2_FD_168127 | JGI IMG/M metagenome (GOLD analysis project Ga0224496, IMG submission 168127) | Sediment microbial communities from San Francisco Bay, California, United States - SF_Jul11_sed_USGS_8_1 | ecosystem: Environmental > Aquatic > Marine > Sediment | place: USA...
GCCCTTGACCGCATGACCCCAGCCCAGTATTACTTCAAGCAACTGCCCCGGCCCGAGGCAGCATAAACCCGCAGGAAATCCACTTATCCAAACGGGCCAACCTGTTCAAACAATCGGGGCCACCTCTACCTTCCCTTGGGGGGTACCAGTTAAACCGGATTTTTCCTGCCCACGGCCTTTGCCTCGACTTCGGGCCTGGGCAGGCCATTGGTGATCCCCTCCGCCTGACATCCCACGGCAGGGCAGTAAACCGCGCTCCCATCCTCCCCCCTCAAATATCGCCGTACGCGGAGCACCTGTGAGCTGGTGTAGCGGAACACCCTTGCGCACTCCACATACCTCATGTCATCTTTGACGAACACGGGTGACAATTCAATCCGGGGGATCGAGAGGCTTCATGCGTGCGCACGACAGCAGACGGGAAAAACCGGGCGTGAGCGCCGGGATGAGCATCGCTCTGGCGGGGGTGGCGGCACTGGTGGTGCTGGGGATGTTTTTGACCCGCGCCTCCGGAAGCGACCTGCTTCCCGTTGGCATCAAGGGGCCATCCTTCTCCCTCCCCAACCAGCACGGGAAGGTGATCCGCAACACCGACCTGGCCGGTTCCTGGTGGGTGCTCTACTTCTACCCCAAGGACGATACCCCCGGCTGCACCAAGGAGGCGTGCGCCTTTCGGGACCACCTGGACCGCCTCACCGGCGAAGGCGTGCGCGTGCTCGGGGTTTCCTTTGACGACGTGCCCTCCCATCTGGCCTTTGCCGAAAAATACCAGCTCACCTTCGACCTGCTTTCCGATCCGCAGGGCAACGCCATCCGCGACTGGCGGGCCAAATCCACCATTCCCGGCATCGCCCGCAGGGTGTCCTACCTGATGGACGGGACCGGCACCATCCGCAAAGTCTATCCGGGGGTGGATCCCTCCCAGCACGCGCTGGAAATCCTCAACGACGTGCAGCACCTGAAAGCGGGCTGACCTTTCGCTTTCCCGCCCGTTTGCTATCTTTAATAGTGGGTGGGGGGGTTACAAGGAGCCGGCCCATGACCAAGGAAACCCATACCTGCTCGGTGTGCGGCAAGGATTCGGAAACCACCATCTGCCGCACCTGTGAAGCCAAGATTCGCGGCGAGATTCTGGAGGAAAAGGACAAGGTGGAAAAGGCCGGCCACACGGACACCGGCCGCCGCTGATCCGCTCCCCGGATTTTCCGCCTCACGCCAGCGGCGCGATGCGCGCTGCCACGCACTTGTATTCGGGGATTTTTGACTCCGGATCCAGTTGATCGTGCACCAGCCGGTTCACCGGCGCCTCGGCAAAGTGATACGGCACAAACACCACCCCCGGCAGGGCCGATTCCGCCTGCCGCACGGTCACCTCCACGGTTCCCCGCCGCGTGCCCAACACGGCGCGGGCGCCGTCCTTCAGCCCCGCCTCGCGCAGGGTGTCCGGGTGGAGTTCCGCCCACGGATCGTGCACCAGGGCATCCAGCACCGACGCGTGGCGCGACAGGGTGCCGGTTTGATAATGGGTGAGAATGCGTCCGGTGGTGAGCAGCAGCGGGAATTCCGCGTCCGGCGCCTCCGCCGGGGGCACCAGCCGGGGCGGGAGGAAGGCGGCCCGGCCCCGTACCGGGCCGTTTGCGTGCAGGATTTCCGTGCCCGGATGATCCGCCGTGGGGCACGGCCAGCACAGGGCGCCTTTTTGCAGCCGCTCCGCCGACATGCCGCCGTACAGGGGCGTGAGCGCCGCCATCTCGGCCATCACCTCCGCCGGATCGCCGGTGGCGTGTTCAAATCCGGTTTTACGGAGCAAGTCGGCCAGAATATCGCCGTCGGCGCGGGCCATCCCCGGCGGATGAAGAACCGGGGTCACCGGCTGCACCCGGCGCTCCGTGTTGGTCACCGACCCGGCCCGCTCCAGGGTGGATGCGGCGGGCAGGATCACGTCGGCAAAGGCGCAGGTTTCGGTGAAAAACACGTCCTGCACCACCAGAAATTCCAGGCGTTCCAGCGCCTCGGCCACGTGCCCCAGGTCCGGGTCCGAAAGGGCCGGGTTTTCGCCCATCACGTGCAGGGCGGTCAGCTCTCCCGCGCGGGCGGCGCGCATCATTTCCACCACGGTGAGCCCCGGCGCATCGGGCAGATCGCGTCCCCAGGCGTCCGCAAATTTCCGGAGCGCCTGCGGGTCGGCCACCGGCTGATAACCGGGCAGCACGTTGGGCAGCACCCCCATATCGGACGCACCCTGCACGTTGCTCTGCCCGCGCAGGGGATTCAGGCCGGCGCCGGGCCGCCCCAGGTTGCCGGTGAGCAGGGCCAGGCCCGCCACCGCCGCGCAGTTGACCGTTCCCGCCACGTGCTGGGTGAGGCCCATGCCCCAGCCGGTGAGCATGGTGTTGGCGTTGCCCAGCACCTGCGCCGCCTGACGCATGGCAAAGCGGGACACGCCGGTGACCCGGGCCAGCTCCGCCATGTCCAGCGCCAGCAGTCCCTCCCGATAGGCGGGAAAACCTTCCGTGTGAGTGTCGATGAAGTGCCGGTCGGCAAGGCCCGCGTCCAGCACTTCCCGCGCCATGCCCGACACCAGCCACGGGTCGGTGCCGGGGCGCTGTTGCAGGTGCAGGTCCGCCTCCAGGGCCAGCCCCACCCGGCGCGGGTCCGCCACCACCAGCCGGGTGCCGCCCCGCTGGGCCTGGCGGACGAAAGTGGCGATGACCGGATGGGTTTCCAGGGTGTTGGTGCCGATCAGGAAGATGGCGTCGGCCTTTAAAAAGTCGGTGTTCGGGTTGGTGGCCGCGCCGCTGCCCACCATGGCCGCCAGGGCGGACACGGAGGCCGAATGGCACAGGCGCGCGCAGTGGTCCACGTTGTGGCTGCCGAGCCCGGCGCGCAGCCACTTTTGAAACAGGTAGTTGTCCTCGTTGGTGCATTTGGCCGAGCCCAGCCCGCCCACGGCCCGCCCCCCGTTCCGTTGTGCGGCGTTCCGCATGGAGTCGGCCACCCGCGTCAGCGCCTCATCCCAGGATGCTTCCCGAAATCCGTCCCGCCCGCAGGCGGTTTTGGTTGCGGAATCCTTGCGCATGAGGGGGGTGGTGAGCCGTTCCGGGCTGGTCACAAAGTCCAGCCCGAAGCGCCCCTTCACGCACAGGCGGCCCTGATTGGCGGGATATTTCAACTCGCTGGTGACCGCGTGAATGGCCCCTTCCGCCACGTGGCAGGTAATGCCGCATCCCACGCCGCAGTAGGGGCAAATGGTGTCGATGGCGGTCATTCCCTCCATCGGCGGGGCACTGGGGGAAAGCGCCCCGGTGGGACACGCGGCCACACATTGGCCGCACGCCACACAGGCACTTTCGGCCAGTGCGGGCACGCCGGAAAAGGCCAGACGCCGCTCCGGCCCAAGGCCGTCCCAGCCGATCACCCGGTGCCCCTGGAGGTCGGAGCAGGCGCGGATGCAGCGCCCGCACTGGACGCATGCGGACAGGGCCACGGCAATGGCCGGATGGGCGCGGTCGCTGTGGTTTTCGGCCTCCCCGTGGATGGGCAGGCCCATGTGCGCGGCGAGCCGTTCCAGTTCGCACTCCCCGCGCGGATCACCCGGCGGGCGGCAGGGTGCGGGGTGATCGGCCAGCAGCAGGGCCACCACCTGACGGCGCGCGGCGATCAGTTCCGGGGTGTCGGTGGTGATCCGCGCACCCTCGGCACACGGGGTGTGGCAGGCCGGAACCGGGCGCGGGACCCCTTCGAGCATCACCGCGCACAGACGGCAGGTGCCTTCCGGCGGCAGACCGCGCATGTGGCACAGGGTGGGCGGCTCCACCCCGGCCGCCCGGGCCGCGTCCAGCAGGGATGCGCCGGACGCCACCGTGACCGGCACACCGTTGACGGTAACCTGCATCACGTCACCCGAAGGCAGTTTCAAGGATTGGCCATGGCACATGCATACCTGTACACCTCCCCTTCAGTATGCCCAACCCCCCACCCAAGTGCCACGCGCACTGCGGTGCTACGCGCACGGCGATATTCGCTGCGCGAGGTTTTCCTCCGAACAGCAACGGGGAACCCCCACGTCCGTCGCATGGTGGAGGCCTTTTGCCCGTCCATTTGCCGGAAACCCATTCAGATATCACAGTTCGCTGGGCGAACAAAAAGCCGGGGCAACACCTGGGGATCCCCACGCCCGTCGCATGGTGGAGGCCCTTCCCCGTCCATCTGCCGGAAACCCATTCGGATATCGGAGTTCGCCGAGCGAACAAAAAGCCCCGCCGCATGGATTGGAGGTGCGGCGGGGCTTGGGAGGGGGCATCCGTGGGAGGGGTTCCCTGGGTGCCCCGCTTGGGGGAAAACGCATGTCCGCTTCGGCTGCGGGGGCGAATCACAAGTTGTTTGGTGAGGCTCACCATATCGGGGAGAGCCCTGTGATGTCAAGGATCGTGCGCACACTTTTTTCGGTATTCTGGGTGGCGATGGAACGGAAGCGATGACCACCCTGATTCATGTAACCGACACCCACCTGTTCGCCGCCCCGGACGGCTGCCTGAAGGGGGTGAACACGCTGGACACCCTGCGGCGGGTGGTGGCGGATGCGGTGGCGCGCCACCCGGAGGCGGTGTGGGTGCTCACCGGGGACCTGTCACAGGATGAAACGGTGAAATCGTACCGGCTCCTGTCGGAGGCCTTGGGGGCGGTGCCGGGGCGGATTTTCGCCCTGCCCGGCAATCACGACGATCCGGATGCCATGCGCGCCGGTTTTGCGCGGGATAGGCACATCCGCATGGACGGTTCGTTCTTTGCCGGGGGCTGGCAGGTGGTGCTGGTGAACAGCCGCATTGCGGGAAAGGTGGCGGGACGGGTCTCAAAAGGGGAACTGGCGCGGCTGTCCGGCGCGCTGGCGGCACACCCAAGGCATGCGGCGCTGATCTGCGTGCACCATCAGCCGCTGCCGGTGGGATCGCCGTGGATCGACGAAATCGGCATGGAAAACGGGGATGAACTGCTGGATGTGGCGGGGGCGGCTCCCAACGCACGCGCCCTGTTGTGGGGGCACGTGCATCAGGAATACGACGGATCCCGGAACGGGTTACGCACGATATCCTCCCCCTCGACCTGTATCCAATTTGCGCCCAATTCACCAGCATTTCAACTGGACCGGACAGCGCCCGGGTACCGCGTTGTTCAGCTAAATGCTGAAAATGGTCTGGAAACCCGCGTGGTACGTGTGGGTGCCGCCCCGGAATTTATTTACGAACCGGGCGATCCGGGCTACGAAACCGGGTGAATCCCCCCTCCCGCCGGGGCACCGGGCGGGTTGGGCTATAATCAGATTTTTATATTTACCCTCATGTGTGCAGCCGGCTACCCCTCATGACCCGCTACCTGACCAACGTCCGCCACCAGTACGAGAACCTCCCCTACCCGCACCGGAATCCGGCGGAGGAGAAAACGCGCCTGATCCGCCCCACCTCGGAGCGGCTGTGCAACCTGAACCACCACTGCTATCGGGGGCGGCGCAATTTTGACGACTTTTCCGCCCTGATCGCCGGCGGCGGAACCGGCGACGGAACCATCTATCTGGCGGCCCAGTTGACCCGCCACCCGCAGGCGAAGGTGGTGCACCTGGACATCAGCACCGCCAGCATCGAGGTGGCGAAAAAGCGCGCCAAGGTGCGCGGGCTGACCAACATCGAATGGGTGCACGGCTCGATTCTGGACGTGGCGGAGGTGTGCCCGGGGCCGTTCGACTACATCAACTGCACCGGCGTGCTGCACCACCTGGCGGACCCCGACGCGGGGCTATCCGCGCTGAAGGCCGTGCTGGCGCCGGGGGGCGCCATGGGGCTGATGGTTTACGCCCGCTACGGGCGCACCGGCGTGTATCAGATGCAGGAACTGATGCGGCTGGTGAACGACGGCGAGGAGGACATCGGCACCCGGGTCGGCAACGCCCGCACGGTGCTGGCCAACCTGCCGCCCTCCAACTGGATGAAGCGCAGCGAGGACATCATCACCGACCACGTGCGCTTTGGCGATGCGGGGGTGTTCGATCTGTTCCTGCACGAGCAGGACCGGGCCTATACGGTGCAGGAAACCTATGAGTTTGTGGAGCGGGCCGGGCTGCACCTGCTGGATTATGCCTGGGCCCGGGAGCGCATGGCGCTGGAGCCCTCCACCTGGCTGAAAAACCCGCTGCTGCTGGAGCGCATTTCCACACTGCCGGTAATGGAGCGGCGGGCCATCGCGGAACTGACCTCCGGCACCCTCACCCGCCAGCACGTCTATGCCGCGCCGGAGGCCGACCGCAAGGCCCAGCCCGGGGTGGAGATGGTGCCGTTTCTGGTGGACTTTCCCGACCCGCGCACCCACGTGCTGCTTTCCGCCCACATGCGCCGCCAGCCGGGAGTGCCGGTGGAGGGGGGCACGGCCTCGGGCAAATTCTCGTTCACGCCGCGGCGGTACACGGCGGACATCTTTCAATATCTGGACGGCAACACGCCGCTGGGCGGGATTTTTGAAAAAATCCGAGGCGGAAAGTCCGGCCCGTCGGACGACGAACTGCTGGCGGATTTTGCGCCGGTGTACGAAGCCTTCGCCATGGCCGACGCCATGCTGCTGCGCCACCAGGACACCCCACCCACGGTGGAGGTGATGCACGGGGACGCCCTGCCCAAGGGGGGGAGCAAGGCGGGCAAGCCCCAAAAAGCGGCCAAGGGGAAAAAAAAGAAAAAGCGCTAGGCGTCGCCTCGCAGCCAACCCGGACGGACGTCAGCCACCACACCAGCACGCCAATCGCCACCGCTCCCGCAAGAAGCGCGAAAGCTTTCCACGGGTCACGTTCAACCGCACAAACGGGCCAGCACCCCCTGATAAATTTGGCTGAGCCGCTCCAAGTCATCCACGGCGGTGCATTCGTTCACCTTGTGGATGGTGGTGTTCACCAGCCCCAGTTCCGCCACCGCCACCCCGTGCGGGGCGATGAAGCGGGCGTCGGAGGTGCCGCCGGTGGTGGACAGTTTTCCCTCGCGCCCGGTGACCTCCCGAATGGCCGCCTGCATGGCCTCGGTGAGCGGGCCGGGGTCGGTGAGGAAGGGCATGCCGGAGAGCAGCCAGTCCAGGTCGTACTTTAGGCCGTGGCGGTCCAGGATTTCGCGCACCTGCCGGTCGATGGACTCGGGGGTGGATTCGGGCGAAAAGCGCAGGTTGAACTGGAGCGACAGATGCCCCGGGATCACGTTGCTGGCCCCCACCCCGGCGCGGATGTCGGTCATTTGCAGGCGGGTGGGCTGGAAAAATTCGTTGCCGTTGTCGAACCGGTGTGCGGCCAGATCCGCAAACGCGGGCATGCTGGTGTGAATCGGGTTTTCGGCCCGCTCCGGGAACGCCACGTGCCCCTGCACCCCATGCACCGTGAGGGTGCCGGTCACCGAGCCACGGCGGCCGTTCTTGATGGTGTCACCCAGCGCCTCGGTGGAGGACGGCTCGCCCACGATGCAGAAGTCGGGCAACTCGTCCCGTTGGGCAAGCCACTCGATCATGTGGCGGGTGCCGTGGGCGGCGTCCCCTTCCTCGTCCCCGGTAATCAGAAAGGCGATGGAGCCTTGGGGGTCCGGGTTTTCCGCCAGGCGGCGCTCCACCGCGCACAGGGCGGCGGCAATGGCCCCCTTCATGTCCGCCGCGCCCCGGCCATACAAAACGCCGCCCTCCACGGTGGCCGAAAACGGCGGGTGGGCCCAGTCGGCGGCCGGCCCCGGCGCCACCACGTCGGTGTGCCCGGCAAAGCAGACCACCGGCCCTTCCGTTCCCCGGCGGGCGTAGAAATTGGCGATGCCCTGCTCGGTCAGGTCGTGCACCTCGAACCCCAGCCGCGCCAGCCGCTCGGTAAGGATGCGCTGGCATCCGGCGTCCTCCGGGGTGACGGAGGGGGCCGCGATCAGTTCACGGGCCAGATCCAGCGGCGTATGGGAGTCGGCTTGCGGCATAACCGGGGAAGAATAGGGTTCCGGCGGGGGTTGGTCAAACGCCGGTTTCATGCCGATAGGAGGGGATGACCTGGGAAGTGCCCGTTGTCCATTCCGTCAACCGCCGCAAGGCGTGGCCGTTTTACGCCCTGCTGCTGGCGCTCGGTGTGCCCACGGGGTGGCTGGTGCCTTCCCGGTACATCCCCTATGCGGTGCTGGCGTTGATGGGCGGGCTGATCCTGTGGGCGTTGCTGTCGCGGGAGATCTTCACCCGCGACCACCGGCGCGGCATGCGGATGGTGCGCAAAAAGCGCTTCGACGAGGCCATCCCCCACTTTGAGGCGGCCTACGCCTTCATGGAACGTCACCCGTGGATCGACCGCTGGCGCTCGCTGGTGCTGTTGTCCATCTCGGGCATGAGCTACCGGGAGATGGCCCTGTGCAACGTGGCCTTCTGTTACGGGCAGCAGGGCAAGGTGCGCGAGGCCACCGCCATCTATGAACATGTGCACCGGGAGTACCCGGACAACGGCATCGCCATTTCCGCGCTGAACATGCTGCGCGGAGCGGGGAACGGCCCGGCTGAGGGATAGCCGGTGGGAACCATGAAACGTCCGTACGTTCATCAGAAATCGGCACCCGGCACGCTCCTGTTCTGGGCCGGATACCTGCTGAACCTGTGGCTGGCCCTTGGCGTGGCCAGCAAGGCGACCATATGGGCCGGAAAGGCGTTCAAGGTTCCGCCCGGCGGGACACTGGCGTTTGCGGTGGCGGGCGTGCTTCTGGTGGGCGGAACGGTGTTCTGGCTGTTGAGCCGGCTCCGCGCCTGGCCGTTGCGCCATCACCTGAAGGGGTGGCAATTGATGGAGCAGCAGCGATTCGCGGAGGCAATTCCGGAATTCGAGGCCAGCTACCAGTGGTTTTCCCGCCATCCGTGGCTGGACCGCCTGCGCGCGCCCCTGCTGCTGGACCCGTCCGGAATCAGCACCCGCGAATCGGCCCTGCTCAACATCGCCCACTGCCACGACCTGCTGGAGGACCGCCCCTCGGCGGAAGCGGCCTACCGGCGGGTGCTGGAGGAATTTCCCGAAAGCCCGGCTGCCCGCCTCTCGCTCCACTGGCGAAAACAGCTTTCCGGGGAGAATCCGCCCGGCTCCGAAACCCCCGACGATGCACGGCTGTGCACGGTGCAGTGCTCCGGTGCGGCCAGACTCGGCATCGGCCTGCTGTTCGGGGTGCCGCTTGGGCTCAGCATCGTGGACGCCCTGAACGCCCCCTCCCACCGGCTGGCGTTGGCCGCGGCGTGGGGAACCTGTTTTCTGGTGTACGCGGGGGTTCGCTCCCGGTTGCTGCGGCACCTGCACCAGGGAGTGATGGAGCTGCGGAGCCGCCGCTATGCGGAGGCCATCGCCGCGTTCGAGGCCCAGGACGCCCTGGTGGTCCGCCACCCGTGGCTGGACCGCTACCGGGCGGCCATCTTCCTCTGGGCGTCCTCCATGAGCGTGCGGGAAACCGTGCAGGTCAACATCGGGCTCTGCCACGTGCGCATGGGCGATCGGGATCGGGCCGAGGCCCAGTACCGAAAGGTGCTGGAGTCCTTCCCCGACAGCGTGATGGCCCACGATGCCTTGCGGATCATTCGGAGCATGGCCGCTTGAAGAGTTACCCCACCGTGCGGCAGACCTCCTATCAGGCGCTGGCGCTGGTGCTGTTCAACTGCCTGCTGCTGGGCGGGATGGCCGGGCTGGCGGGGGCGGTGCTGTACGCCTATGCCAAGGTGGTCCACGGCATTTACAACCCGCTGGTGATGGCGGTGCCGTGGGTGCTGTTTCTCATCCTGCCCCTGGGCCTGCCGCAACTGGCCGCGCGCGGCCACCGGCGCGGCGCCGGCAGGCTCAAGCGGGAGCAGTTCACCGAGGCCATCGGCGAGTTTCAAAGCGCCTACGACTTCTTTTCCCGCCACCCGTGGCTGGACCGCTACCGGGCGCTGATCCTGTTCAACGCCTCGGCCTTCAGCTACCGGGAGGCCGCGTTGATAAGCATTGCCTACTGCCACGCCCGAATGGGCAACGTGGCCGGATACCGGGCGTATCTGGAGCGCGCGCTGGCGGAATTCCCCGACAGCCAGATGGCGAAGAACTCGCTGAACATGCTCGATGCGCTGGAAGCCAACCTGAAAAACGGGTAGTCCCCCCTTCCGCGTCCGTTTCCGGCTGACCTGATTCCGGGCATCGGCTATACTTACCGCCACATTATGAATATTCGTCAGTTTGTAAAAGACAATGTCCTGATCATGGACGGCGGCATGGGCACCATGCTGATGGGCTACGATCTGGACCTGGAACGGGACTTTCTGGGCAAGGAGAACTGCTCCGAAGTCCTGTGCGAAACCCGCCCGGAGGTGATTCGCGAGATCCACGAGGCGTATCTGAAAGCCGGAGCCCACGCGGTGGAGACCAACTCCTTCGGTTCCAGCCGCATCGTGTTCGACGAATTCGGCCTGTCCGGCCGGGAGCGGGAATTCAACGTCATGGCCGCGCGCATCGCCCGCGAGGCGTGCGAGAAGTACGCCACCCCGGACATGCCGCGCTTCGTGATCGGTTCCATGGGGCCCGGCACCAAGCTGCCGACCCTGGGACACACCACCTACGACATTCTGGAAGCGAGTTACCACGAGCAGGCCGCCGGACTCATCGAGGGTGGCGTGGACGCCCTGCTGGTGGAAACCGCCCAGGACCTGTTGCAGATGAAGGCCGCCATCAACGGCTGCAAGCGCGCCATGGACGATGCGGGCCTCAAGGGGGACGACCGCCCCCTGCTCATGGCCCAGGCCACCTTCGAGACTACCGGCACCATGCTGGTGGGCACCGAAATCGCCGCCGCCGTCAACGCGCTGGAGGCGCTGGGGGTGGATGTGATCGGCCTCAACTGCGCCACCGGCCCGCGCGAGATGGCCCCGCACATCGAATACCTGTCCCGCCACACCACCTGCATGATTTCGGTGCTGCCCAACGCCGGGCTGCCGGAACTGGTGAACGGCAAAACCCACTACCCGCTTTCGCCGGATGAACTGGCCGACTGGCACCGCCGCTTTGTGGAAGAGGACGGGGTGAACATCGTGGGCGGGTGCTGCGGCACCACCCCGCCGCACATCGAGGCCACCGCCCGCCGCATCGGCCAACGCGCCCCGACCCCGCGCACCCCGGAACCGCAGGCCGGGGTATCGTCCATCTATCGCTACGTGCCCTATGCCCAGGAGAACGCCGTGTTCGCCGTGGGCGAGCGCACCAACGCCAACGGTTCCCGCGCCTTCCGCGACATGCTGGCCGCCGAGGACTGGGACGGCATCACCCGGTTGGGGGTCGACCAGTCCCGCGAGGGGTCCCACGCGGTGGACGTGTGCGTGGCCTATGTAGGCCGCCCGGAAGCGTCCGACATGGATCAGGTCATGCGCCGCTTCGTGTCGGGGGTGGACGCGCCGCTGATGATCGATTCCACCGAAACCGAGGTGATCGAAACCGCCCTCAAGCGGGCCGGCGCCAAGTGCATGATCAACTCCATCAACTTCGAGGATGGAGAGGAACGGCCCGCCCGCGTGCTGGAACTGGCGCGCCGCTTCGGCGCCTCGGTGGTGGCCCTCACCATCGACGAAGACGGCATGGCCAAGACCGCCGCCAAAAAGCTGGAAATCGCCCGCCGTCTGCGCGACTTTGCCTGCGGCACCCACGGCCTGCCCGAGTCCGACCTGATCATCGACCCGCTCACCTTCACCATCTGCACCGGTGTGGAGGACGACCGGGAGCTGGGCATCGAGACCCTGAACGGCATCCGCGCCATACACGAGGCCCTGCCCACCATCCAGATCATGCTCGGCCTGTCCAATATCTCGTTCGGCCTCAAGCCCCGCCCGCGCCAGTTGTTGAACTCCGTGTTCCTGGCCGAGTGCCAGCAGGCGGGCATGAACATGGCGATTCTGCACACGGCCAAGATCCTGCCCCTGTTCAAGATCGACGAGGCCCGGCAGAAGATCGCCCTGGACCTGATCCACAACCGCCGCACCGACGGGTACGACCCGCTGATGGAACTGATGGCCCTGTTCCCCGAGGGGGAAGTGGTGGAGGCCGAAGTCGACACCGCCCCGAAAACCGTCGAGGAACGCCTTCATCTGCGCATCGTGGACGGCAATCGCAACGGCCTGGATGTGGACATCGACGAGGCCCTCGCAACCCACCCGCCGCTGCACATCATCAACGAGATCCTGCTGGGCGGCATGAAGGTGGTGGGCGAACTGTTCGGCTCCGGCAAGATGCAGCTCCCCTTCGTTCTCCAGTCCGCCGAAACAATGAAAGCCGCCGTGGCCCTGCTGGAACCGCACATGGACCGCGCCGAAGGCAGCGCCAAGGGCACCCTGGTGCTGGCCACGGTGAAGGGCGACGTGCACGACATCGGCAAAAACCTGGTGGACATCATCCTCACCAACAACGGCTACCGGGTCATCAACCTGGGCATCAAGCAGCCCGCCGACGCGGTGCTGGCCGCCGTGCAGGAACACCAGCCGGACGCCATCGGCCTGTCCGGCCTGCTGGTGAAGTCCACCGTGATCATGCGCGAGGACCTGGAGCGCTTCGCCGCCGAAGGGGTGACCACCCCGGTGCTGCTGGGCGGCGCCGCCCTCACCCGCAAGTACGTGGAGGAGGACTGCCGCACGGCCTATCCCGGCGGCCGCGTGGACTACGCCCGCGACGCCTTCGACGGCCTGCACCTGATGGACTCCATCATGTCCGGCGAGGCCCCCGCCCAGGCAAAAAGTGACAAAACTGACGTTTCCCCCCCGGTGGCGGACCGCGAGTCCGTGGTGCACACCCTGGCGGACGAACTGGAAGAGCGCTTCCGTGACGCCCCGGCGGCACCCGGCCATTCAGGTGTGGCCTGGCAGGGGGCCGAACTGCCGGAACCCCCGTTCTGGGGCCCCCGCGTGCTGGACTCCATCCCGTTGCAGAACATTGCCCCGTTCATCAACGAGACCATGCTCTACCAGTTCCAGTGGGGGTTTAAGAAGAAGTCGGTGCCCGAGGAATACGCCGGCCGCTTCGATGAATTTGTGAAGGAGAAGGTGCGGCCGATCTACCACGATCTGCTACGCCGCTGCGCCCAGGAGAAGATTCTGGAGCCGCGCGCGGTCTACGGCTATTGGCCGTGCAACTCCGACGGCAACGATCTGGTGCTGTACGTGCCGGAGAGCTCGGCGGAACTGGCGCGCTTTGCGCTGCCGCGCCAGTCGGCCAAAAAGGGCGGCCTGTGCCTGGCGGACTTCTTCCGCCCCGTGTCCTCCGGGGTGCGCGACGTGGTGGGGCTGCAACTGGTGACCATGGGCCAGAAGGCCGCCGATCTGGCCCGCGAATGGTTTGCCCAGGACCGCTATCAGGACTATCTGTACCTGCACGGGCTCACCGTGGAAATGGCCGAGGCGCTGGCCGAGGTGGTGCATCAGCGGGTGCGCGCCGAGATGGGCTTTGCCGCCGACGACGCCCGCGACACCCACAAATTGATTCATCAGGGGTATCGCGGCGCGCGGTACTCCTTCGGCTATCCGGCCTGCCCCAACCTGGGCGACCAGAAGCTGCTGCTGGAACTGCTCAACGGTTCCGCCATCGGCGTGGAGATGAGCGAAGGGGACCAGTTGCACCCGGAAGCCTCCACCAGCGCCGTGGTCACGCTGCATCCGCAAGCGCGCTACTTCGGCATCTAGCGGGAAAGGGGGGACATGATTCGCCTCCTTCTACTGGCGGCCATGGGGGGCCTGCTGGTGTACATGATCTTCCGCTATCAGGGCGAACGGCAGCGGCGCGCCAAGGTGCTGGATCAACTGCGGGATCAGGTGGGCAAGCGCGGCATCGTCACCGAAACCTGTTCCCGGCACCACGGCATTGTGCGCCTCAACGGCACCGGCTATGCCGCGTGCACCGACGGCGAGTCCCTGGGCCCGCGGGTGATGGTGGAAGTGGTCGAGGTGCACCGCTTTCGCCTGCTGGTGCGCAAGGTGGAGGGCATGGGCCACCTGGTGGACGTGGACGACATCAAGCACACTCCCCGCCCTCCCCGCCCGGCGCCCGAGGGCCCGCGCCCGGAGGCGTAGACCCCTTCGTTGACCCCTGCCGGGTCCCCTCCTATACTGAGGCGATGGGCCGCACGCGGCCGCCAACCCGCCTTTTTCATCCGAGAGATATTTCGTGACCCGCATTACCGATCCCCGCCTGCTGCTCGACGCCAACCAGTTGACCACCGGCAAGGTGGACCAGATTCTGGGCAAGATCCTGGGCGGCCCGGTGGACTACGCCGACGCCTATTTCGAATACACCTTCTCCGAGTCCGTGAGCATGGAGGAGGGCATCGTCAAAAAGGCCTCCCGCAACCTGTCCCAGGGGGCCGGGGTGCGCGGCGTGGCGGGGGAAAAAACCGGCTACGCCTACTCGGACGACATTTCCCTGAACTCGCTGGAGGAGGCCGCCCGCACCGCCCGCGCCATCGCCGGCAGTGAAGGCGGCAGCGCCCCGGCGGTGGGCGTGAACAAGGCGGGCAAAGCGCACAACCTGTATCCGGTGGATCAGCCTCCCACCGAGGTGGCGGTGGCCGACAAGGTGGCCCTGCTGCGCAAGATCGACGCGGTGGCCCGTGCCGTGGATCCGCGCATCATCAACGTGATGGCCTCCTTCACCAGCCAGTACAAGGTGGTGCTCATCGCCACCTCCGAAGGGCTGGTGGTGGGCGACATCCAACCCCTTTCGCGCCTCAACGTGAGCTGCATCGCCCAGGACGGCAAGGGCCGCCAGATCGGCACCTACGGCGGCGGCGGACGGCGCGAATACGGCCAGTTCACCGAGGACAACACCTTCGAGTTCTATGCCAAGGAGGCCGCCCGCCAGGCGCTGGTGAACCTGGACGCGGTGGACGCCCCCGCCGGCACCATGGACGTGGTGCTGGGCAACGGCTGGCCCGGCATCCTGCTGCACGAAGCCGTGGGCCACGGGCTGGAGGCGGACTTTAACCGCAAGGGGGTGTCGGCCTTTTCCGGCATGATCGGCAAGCAGGTGGCCAGCCCCCTGTGCACCGTGGTGGACGACGGCACCCTCACCGGACGGCGCGGCTCCATCAACGTGGACGACGAGGGGGTGCCCTCCACCCGCACCGTGCTGATCGAACACGGCATCCTGAAGGGCTACATCAACGACCGCATGAACGCACGCCTGACCGGCGCGGAGCTGACCGGCAACGGCCGCCGCGAGTCCTACGCCCACGCGCCCATGCCGCGCATGACCAATACCTTCATGGAAAATGGCGAAACCCCGCCGGAGGACATCATCCGCAGCGTGAAAAAGGGACTCTACGCCGTCTCCTTCGGCGGCGGACAGGTGGACATCACCAACGGCAAATTCGTGTTTTCCGCCAGCGAGGCATACCTGATCGAGAACGGCAGGATCACCACCCCGGTAAAGGGCGCCACCCTGATCGGCAGCGGCCCCGAGTCGCTCAAGCGCGTGTCCGCCGTGGGCAACGACATGGCCCTGGATTCCGGCATCGGAACCTGCGGCAAGGAGGGGCAAAGCGTACCGGTCGGCGTGGGCATGCCGACGATCCGATTGGACGCCATTACCGTCGGCGGCACGTCCTAGGCGGACCGCCAACTCCGACCCGCGCCATGCACGGGGCCCCCGTTCCATCCTGATCAAAACCAAAAAAGGCGGCACGGCTGAGATGGCCGTGCCGCCTTTTTTGGTTACGTGAACGCTTAGTCGGCCAACCGGTCCCCCTCGAACACCACCGTCTGCCCGGGCTCCATGCCCAGGAATTTTTTGCCCACCGCCTTTTTAAACCCGTCGGCCTTGGGCGTCAGAACGGGGAAGGTGCCGTAGTGGTGCGGTATTGCATAGCGGGCTTTTACCGCCTTGGCCGCTTCCGCCGCCATGTCGGCCTCCATGCCGAAGTGGCCACCGATGTTGATCAGCGCCACGTCGATGCAGTTGCACGCCCCGATCACCTTCATGTCCTCGAAGTAGGCGGTATCGCCGGTGTCGTAGATCACCGGACCGCCGTCGATTTTGATCACGAAGCCCCCCGGTGCGCCGCCGAATACGTGGTCGGGCTGGTTCGGCCCGGCGTTGGGGTTCTGCATGCCGGAGGAGTGCACCGCGGGCACCATCTGCACCCGCACCCCCTCGGCCAGTTGAATCTCGCCGCCCGGGTTGATCATGGTGTCGAAACCAATCTGGTCCTTGGGGAACCCTTGCAGCTTGACCATGTTCTGCAGCAGCTCATAGCTGCCCGCCATGCGCGCGCCGGTCTTTTTGGCCAGTTCCGCCGCGTCGGCGATGTGGTCGAAGTGGCCGTGGGTGACCAGAATATGGTCCACCCGGCCGATCTTCGCCAGCGGATCGGCCCCGTCCTTGGCCGCCGGATTGACCGGGTTCCTGAACCACGGGTCGAGGACGATCACGTGCCCGGACGGCGTTTCGATGGTGAACGTGGCGTGCCCGTGCCAGGTGATTCTGGTTTTGCCTTCATCGGCATGGGCCGGTGCGGGCATGGAAACGGCGGCGGCAAACAGCGCCACCGCGCAAAGCAATGCAAGACGCATGATGATCCCTCCCCTCCTGATGCAAAAGCTGACGCGGTTGATCGCGCGTAAGTAGGGGCCATCGTTGCAGATTCCAGCGGCGGGGACAAGAGCATTCCCTTGACCATCCCCTCCCCCCGTGATAAAAATCACCCTCACACCCGCCGCGTGACTGACGGAAACTCAGGTGGAGCACCACCGGGAAGCGCGGAACGGGAATCTGGTTTGCGCCGACCGTCTGGGCACCCCCGCCACAACCTGGTTGTTACTGGAGGCTGTCATCGAGCGGAGCACGCGAACCTATCGGGCCACCCTGGGAGCCCCCCCGCTCCCTGTCGAACGGGTGGAACCGGACCCCAAACGGCAAAAGAAGCTCACCCGCGCCATCGAGCGCTACCTGCTCGCCACCCCCGTTCCCAAGGGGCGCGCGCCGGAAGCGGTGGACGTGATGGGCCTGCTGGCCGCCGTTCACGCCCTCTATGGCTGCCTCACCCGGCCCATGGTGGAGTTCCTGTGCCGCGCCGCCGAGCTGTATACCGGGCAGGTGTATGCCGCCGCATCGTTTTATCCGGACATCTACCTGGACCCCAAGGGACGCCACCATCTGAAGGTGTGCACCGGCACCGCCTGCCACGTGAAAGGGGCCGACCGGCTGGCCCGCGCCTGCTCCCGCGCCCTGGGCGGCGTGCCCGCCGGCGAGGCGGATGCGCACGGGGATTTTTCCTATTTCAACACCTCCTGCGTGGGGGCCTGTTCGCTGGCCCCGGTGCTGATGGTGAACAGCGACATGTATGGCGACCCGGATCCGGACCGCATCCCCGCCCTCATCGCCCCCTACCGTGACCGGGAATACGAATGAGCCAGCGCCCACCGGATAACTATCCCCGCATCTTCGTCGGCACCGGCTCCTGCGGACTGGCCGCCGGCGCCGACCGGGTGTTCGACGCCGCCAAATCCTTCGTGCGCGAGGCCAGCCAGGACATCCATCTGGTGCGCACCGGCTGCCTGGGCATGTGCCACCGGGAACCGGTGCTCGAGGTCCACCTGCCGGGCCGCACCCGCGTGGTGTACGGCGGCGTGCAGCCGGAGCAGGTGACCGAACTGCTGGCGCGCCACTTCTACCAGCCCGATCTGGAGCACGACCCGCAGGTGATCGGCCAGCGGGAACCGGATCACGAATCCCGCCCCTACGAGCGGGTGCCGATGCTGGGCGACCTGCCCTTCTTCACCGGCCAGCAACCGGTGCTGCTGGCCCGCGCCGGGCGCATCGACCCCCATTCCCTGGTGGACTACGAGGCGGAAGGCGGCTACAGCGGCATCCGCAACGCCCTGGCCCTGAAGCCGCAGGAGGTCATCGACCGGGTGCGCGATGCGGGCCTGCGCGGACGCGGCGGCGGCGGATTCCTGACCGGCGACAAGTGGGCCCTGGCCGCCAGCCAGCCCGATACCGACCGGTTTGTAATCGCCAACGGCGACGAGGGCGACCCGGGGGCGTTTTCCGACCGCAACCTGCTGGAGAGCGATCCACATGCGGTGATCGAGGGCCTGATGATCGCCGCCCACGCGGTGGGGGCCACCCGCGCCTTCATCTATACCCGCGCCGCCTACGCCACCGCCATCCACCGGCTGGAGGTGGCCCTGGCCTTCTGCAAAAAGCGCGGCTACATCGGCGACGACAGCTTCGGCAGCGGCCGCCCGCTGGACATTCAACTGCGCAAGGGCAGCGGCGCCTACATCTGTGGCGAGGAGACGGCACTCATCGCCAGCCTGGAGGGGCTCCCCCCCATGCCCACCGAAAAGCCGCCCCACACCGCCCAGCGCGGTTACATGGGCCACCCCACGGTGGTCAACAACGTGGAAACCCTGGCCACGGTGAGCCACCTGTTCGTGGACGACACCACCGACAAGGCCCTGGCCGCCACCACCAAACTGCTGTCCCTGTCCGGCGACATCGCCCGTTCCGGGGTGGTGGAGGTGCCCACCGGCACCCCCCTGCGGCAGGTGATTTTCGACATTGGCGGCGGCGTGGCCAACGGCAAGGCCTTCAAGGCGGTGCTGGTGGGCGGGCCGGATGGCGGCTTTCTGCCGGAATCGCTGCTGGATACGCCGGTCGACTTCGACCGTCTGAAGGCCATCGGCTCGCAACTCGGCTCCGGCGCGCTGGTGGTGGTGAGCGACGCCACCTGCATGGTGGGGCTGGCCCACTACTTCGCCCGCTTCGAGGCCGAGGCCTCCTGCGGCAAGTGCGTGCCGTGCCGCATCGGCACCACCCGTCTGGTGGAACGCCTGGAGCGCATCATGCACGGGCAGGCGGAGCGCGTCGAACTGGATACCCTGCTCGGCCTGTGCACGGTGATCCGCGACGGCTCCCTGTGCGGATTGGGGCGCGCGGCCCCGAACCCGGTGGTCACCGCCCTCGCCCACTTCAAGGACGATTTTTTGTCCCACATCGACGGCCAATGCCCCACCGGGGCCTGTGATTCAGCGGAGCAAGACGCATGAGCCCGTCCGCCACCAGCACCGTCACCCTGACCATCGACGGCCAGCCGGTCACCACCGGCGCGGAGCACACCATTCTGGAGGCCGCGCGCAGCGTTGGGGTCCACATCCCCACCCTGTGCTGGGACCCCAAGACAAAGCCGTTCGGCGGCTGCCGGGTGTGCCTGGTCACCGTCACCGGCACCGACCGGCCGGTGGCCGCCTGCACCACCCCGTGCGCCGACGGCATGGCGGTGGATACGGCGGGGGCCCGTAACCTGGTGCGCGACGTGCTGAACCTTCAGATGTCCGACCACCCGGAGAACTGCACCACCTGCGCCGCCTCCGGCCACACGGAACTGCACGATCTGGCGGACCGGTTCGGCGCCGCCGCGAGCGATTCCCAAAACCCCTTCGCCGGGGCCCGCCGCACCCAGCCGGACGAAACGGAAAACCCGTTCATCATTCGCGACTTCGGCGCCTGCATCCAGTGCGGCAAATGCATCCGCATCTGCGACGAGGCGCGCGGCGTGGTGGCCATCGGCTGGAAGGACGGCGGCTTCGGCCTGAAGGTGGCCGCGCCGTTCGACGACGTGCTGGATTGCGAATTCTGCGGCCACTGCGTGGACGTGTGCCCCACCGGCTCCCTGCGCGAAAAGATGGCCGAGGGCGCCCCGGTGCCGGACCGCACCGTCACCACCATTTGCGGCTACTGCGGCGTGGGGTGCGGCATGCACGTGCAACTGGCCGGGGATCAGGTGGTGCGCGTCACCCCCGAGCACGGCAACCCGTGCAACGACGGCGCCCTGTGCGTAAAAGGCAAGTTCGGCTACGACTTCGTCAACCACCCGGACCGGCTGGGGAGCACACCGCAAAAGGGCGACCGGGTGACCGGACCGCTGGTGCGCAGGAACGGAAAACTGCAACCGGCGGAGTGGGAGGAAGCGCTGGACCTGGTGGCGGAACGGCTGCTGGCCATCAAGGCCGCCCACGGCCCCCATGCCATCGCGGGCATGCCATCGGCCAAGTGCACCAACGAAGAGAACTACCTGTTCCAGAAGATGCTGCGCGGCGGACTGGTCACCAACCACATCGACCACTGCACCCGCCTGTGCCACGCGGCCTCCACCAAGGGGCTGATCATGTCCTTCGGCACCGGGGCCATGACCAACTCCACGGACGATTTCGAGGCCGCCGACGTGGTGTTCGCGGCGGGCACCAACACCATCGAAAACCACCCGGTCTCCGCCCTCAAGCTCAAGAAGGCCATTCGCAACGGCACCAAGCTGATCGTGGCCGATCCGCGCCGCATCGAAATGGTGGAGTGGGCTCACATCTGGCTCGACCTGCAACCGGGCACCAACGCGGCCCTGTTCACCGGCATGCTGCACGTGATCGTGGAGGAGGACCTTCTCGATCACGACTTCATCGCCGCCCGCACCGAAGGGTTCGAGGCCGCCATCGAAACCGCGCGCCGCTACAACCCGGAATTTGTAAGCACCATCACCGGCGTGGCCCCCAACAAGATCGTGGACGCCGCCCGCCTTTACGGCCGGGCCAGGGCCGCCGCCATCTTCAACGGCATGGGCATCACCCAGCACAGCTCCGGCACCGACAACATGCTGTGCCTGACCAACCTGGCCCTGGCCACCGGCAACGTGGGCCGGGCGGGAACCGGGGTGAATCCCCTGCGCGGCCAGAACAACGTGCAGGGCTCCTGCGACATGGCCGGCATCCCCACCGAACTGCCCGGCTATCACCTGATCGCCGACCCCGCCGTGCGCGAGAAATTTTCCACCGCCTGGAACGCCCCGGTGCCGGACTGGATCGGCAAAACCCTGGTGGAAATCACCGATGCGGCCTACGAAGGGGAGATCAAGGCCATCTACGTGCTGGGCGAGAACCCGGTGCTGTCGGACCCGGACGTGAACAAGACCACCGAGGCCCTCAAGCGCCTGGACTTCCTGGTGGTGCAGGACATCTTTCTGACGGAAACCGCCGAACTGGCGGACGTGGTGTTGCCCGGCGCCAGTTTTCTGGAGAAGGACGGCACCTTCACCAATACCGACCGCCGGGTGCAGCGGGTGCGCACCGCCCTGCCCCGCCCGGCGGGGGCGCGGGACGACCTGCACACCATCATGGAGATCAGCAACCGCATCGGCCTGCCCATGCACTACAGCGGCCCGGAGGCGGTGTGGGACGAGATCCGCACCCTGTGGCCCCACGTGGCGGGCATGCGCTACGACCGTCTGGAAGCGGGCCACGGCCTGCAATGGCCCTGCCCCACCGAGGACCACCCCGGCACCCCGTTTCTGTATGCCGAAACCTTCCCCATCGGAAAGGGGAAATTCCACCCGGTGGAGTTCGTGCCCCCCCGGGAACTGCCGGACGACGAATACCCCTACATGCTCACCACCGGGCGCTGGCTGCTGCACTACCACACCGGCTCCATGACCCGCCGCTCCCGCGGTATCGACACGGCCCTGCCGGAGGGGTTCGTGGAGATCCACCCGGACGACGCGGAGGCGCTGGACGTGGTGCACGACCAGATGGTGCGGGTCACCTCCCGGCGCGGTACCATTCAGGTGCGGGCGCTGGTGTCGAACCGCTCGCGCAAAGGGGTGGTGTTCATTCCGTTCCATTTCGCCGAGGCCGCCGCCAACGCGCTGACCAACACCGCCCTGGATGAAAAATGCAAGATTCCGGAGTTAAAGGTCTGTGCGGTGCATATTGCCCCGCTTTAACGAGCGAGATTCATGGCTACCAAAGACATCCTGATCTACAGCACCCGCGGCTGCCCTTACTGCATCGTCGCCAAACGGGCCCTGGAGGGGCGCGGCATTCCGTACCGGGAGATCGACATCACCCTCACCCCCCACGTGCGTGACGAGCTTTCCGCCAAGACCGGAGAGTGGACCGTGCCGCAAATCTTCGTGGACGGAAAATACATCGGCCAGGACGACGAACTGGTGGAGATGGTCAACGCCGGGGAACTGGACCCGAAGGGCGGCGCCGTGTCCGCCCGGCGGGATGAGGCGCCGGTGCGCGACGTGCTGGTGATCGGCGGTGGCCACACCGGACTGGATGCGGCCCGGATGCTGGCCGAAACCGGCCTGTCGGTGGCCGTGCTGGAGCGCGCCCCGCACGCCCCCAGCATCGACCCGGAGCGGGACCGGCGCATCGCCCAGGCCGAGCGCGCCGGGGTGGAGTGGCTGGAAGCGGAGGCCTTCGGGCTGGAGACCGGCGGGCAGCACCCGGCGGTGGTCACCCTGGAAGAGCCGCTTGCCGCCCGTGCCATTCTCATCGCCACCGGCGCCCGGGACCGCAACGCGGACCTGCCGGGCGAGGAGGCCTTGTCCGGCAAGGGTGTTTCCCGCTGCGCCGAGTGCGACGGGGCCTTCTTTACCGGTCTGGACGTGGCCATCACCGGCAACGACGAGCGCACCGCCCGCGCCGCCCTGGATCTGGCCCCCACCTGCCGCTCGGTGACCCTGGTCTGTCCCGACGAGGCCCTGGCGGCCAACCGCGCCACCCGGGAGCAGATCGAGGAACTGGCCAACATCACCGTCCGCACCGCCACCCGCATCGCCGCCGTGCATGGCGACCGGCACGTGACCGGCGTGGATCTGGAAGGGCCGGACGGCGCCTCCAGCCTGGACGTTTCCGGGGTGTTCTTCTACCTGAACGGAGACCGCCCGGCCGGCGCCTTCGCGGGCGAGGAGCTGGCCGACGGGGGCACCATTGCCGCCTCCGCCACCGGCGCCACCGGCACCCCCGGCGTGTTCGCCGTGGGCACCGTTACCGGCCGGAACGACGCCCCACCCGACGCCGTGGCGGCCGCCGTGGAGGCGATCCACGAATTCCTCTCCGCCTGACTTCTCCACAATATGATTAATCCTTAGCCACTATCTGGCCGATACAGGAATACACCTGCACGGGACTGAACGTCCTGTTCATAACTGTTTTCCTGTAGACCTATGAGGAGATGGCTGGATGAATTCACAAACCCAATGGACGGCGCTCGGTGTGATGGGGCTTGCGCTGATGGTTTCCATCGGAGTGGGCATGGCCCGTACCGGCGCCACCCCGGACGGCAACCTGACCGCCAAGGAACAGGAGCGTATCGGCTATTCCGTCGCCCTGGATCACTACGTGGACAAGTCCCGCAAGCTGAACGTGAACTGGACCTGGCAGACCGAGAAGGGTCACCGGGTGATGCACGAGCATCTGTGGGGCCAGTGGCGGGGTACCGAGCAGGAAGTGCTCGGCTATGAAACCGCCATGAACAGCTGGTCCGACCGCCTGCACGGCATACAGCAGGAGCAGCTGGGCCTGCGCATCACCCTGGAGCACCAGGCCAAGCGCCGCCAGTTGCGCCGGGCTTCTTAAGCAGAAGGCTCCCCGGTGGCCGCTGCACGCCTGGCGTGCCCGGCTGCCGGTGATGTCCCCTCGCTATAAAAACGCCCCGTCCCCGTTAACCGGGGGCGGGGCGTTTTCGTTTGTCGGTTTCGTTCCGTTCAGATGGCGTCGGCGTGGCCGATCAGGGTCATCACCGGTTCGAACAGCCTGGCGTTGGTGGCCGCCACGCCCTTCACCAGCGGGTCGGGCTGGTTGAAGGTCTGGGGGTGCCCCCCCAGCACGCGCACCTGCCCGCCCCCCTCGGTCACCAGCAGGGCGCCGGCGGCGAAGTCCCACTCGTTTTTCGGGGTGAGGGTGAAGGTCAGGTCGGCCATGCCGGAGCCAATCATCGCCAGCTTGTAGGCAATGCTGCCGATGGGCTCGATGGTGTAGTCCTTGAAGCGCTCAAACTCGCCACGCGCCACCTCGGAGCGGCTGGCCAGGATGGTGGCCTGCGGCAGGGCGTCACACTCGGTCACCGCCACCGGCTTGCCGTTCAGCCAGACCCCGCCACCGCGCACCGCGGTAAACAGCTCCTTGCGCGCCGGGTTGAAAATGGCCGCCACGGCAATCTCGCCCTCCACCGCCAGGGCAATGGAAATGGCAAACTGGGGGATGCCCTTGATGAACTCCTTGGTGCCGTCGATGGGATCCACGATCCACACCCGCGAGCGGGACAGGCGATCCGGGCTGTCCCTGGTCTCCTCCGACAGCCAGCCGTCTTCCGGCCGCTCGCCCAGCAGGATGCGCTTGAGGACCGCGTCCGCCTCCAGGTCCGCGTCGGTCACCGGGTTTCCGGCGCCCTTTTCGCGGACTTCGTACTCTTCCTTGTAATAGCCCATGACCACCTCACCGGCCTGATGGGCGGCACGGGTGGCGAGGTCCAGATCGGCTTGAATATCCATGATGTCCTTTATGCGGAAAGGCAGAGGCGGGAATAAGTGGATACCGGCATTATACCGGCTCTTCCAGCAGGAGTGCGTTCAGATCGACCACAATGTCCCCGGAAAATGTCGCCTTGCCGGCCCATTCCCGGCATTCGGCCAGCGCTTCCGGCGCTCCGGCGAACAGCACCCGGTCCACCCGGTGCGCCCCGGCCTGCGCGGCATCCAGCGGATCGCGCCCCAGAAAGGGGCCGCCGGTACCGGCCACGCCCACCAGTTCGAGCTTCAGTTCCTGCAGGGTAAGAAAGGCCGCCTCGGCCACCGGCCCGTCCCCGTACAACATCACCCGGCGCTGGCCGTTGTCGCGCAGTTCGGCAAAATGTCTCAGAAACGCCCGGCGCGCGGAGCGGTACATGGAGAAGGAATCGCTCAGAAAACGGGTGGACAGGCGCCCCTTCTCCGCCATTCCCCCGGGGGTGAGCAGATACACCATGCGCCGGGGCGAGAGCTTGCTTACCTTGATCAGTTCCTCGCGCATCAGGCGCTTGAGGGACAGGTTCACCAGACCAAGGGCAATGCCCATGCGGCGCGAAAGCTCGCGCTGGGTCAGCGTGCCGTTTTGGTGAATCAGTTCCAGCAGCCGCAGGGTGCGGCCCGGATCGTCGCTTGCGGGCGGTTTGTTCACACTGTGAACTTAACCGCTTGCCGCACTTTCTGTCAATTGCCAGGACCGTCCATCACCGGTGATGGTGGCGGACGATGGCCATTCCGGAGGGCACCGGGACCCTCCCGGCGGATTACATTTCCAGCAGGTCGAGCTGGTCTTCCGCCATGCGCGAAAAGGCGTTCATCTGCTCGTCATCGTCCTTGATGTCGAACACGTCCATCTCGAATTCCTTGACCAGCCACTCGGAGCCGTCGCGGCCAAACACCTCCCGGCGATACCCCTCGTTGTCCAGCAGGCCCTGCAGGACCTCCTTCTGGTCGTCGTCCCACTTCACCGCGAAGCAGGTGTTGAGGAACTTGTCCGACTGGTAGGAGATGCCGTACCAGCAGGTGAACGCTGTGTGGTAGGAGAACAGCCAGCCGTAATAGCCCTGCCAGTCATACTTGCGCTTGATGGTGATGTCGAAGAAGCGGGCGATCTCACCGATCATGGTGCTCATCAGCTTGCCGAAGTTGTCCTTGACCAGCGTCTTGTAACGCTCGGCCACTTCCGGCGACGGATTGTCCCCGGCAGCCTCGTGCTCCTTGACCGTGTCCAGGTCCTTGGGGGTAAACGCACTGAAACGGATCATCGACATATCACAACTCCTGCGATTCCGTAAAAATCTGGTTTCCGCCCGAACGGCAGGTTGGGGCGGATAAGCATTATATTCTACTTGGCCGGGTTACCCCGCGTGAAGGGAAAAACCGTTTTCCTCCGGTTCATAGATCAAACCGTCCATGCTCATGGATTCGGGCAGCAGCCCCTCCATCTGCAAGGTACCGATGGTTTCCGGGTAACGGCCGGTGAGCAGGCGGTAGGCGCCGATCGCCTTGCGCACCTTGTACTCCTTCTGGGACGTTACCGAAACGGCAAAATCGGAAATCGTATCCGTCGGCGGCTCCGTGGCATTGGCATAAAACAGCCAGCCGCACCCGATCATCAGGGTGGTGCACACCAGTGCCAACAGGGACGATTCACGCCTGCCCGGGACTTCCCGGGCTTGCGATTTTCCCGTCTGCTCCTTCCGGGCGGCCTCCTCTGCTTCCAGTTTGCGGGCGTCGGAGCGCGGGTCGTACTCGCCCACCTTCTCCACCAACCCCTTTTCCACCAGGTTGGCCAGCGCGCGCAGGGTTTCAAAGGCGCCGTGCGGACTGTGGTCGACGATCATCTCCACGTTGTTCTTGCCGTTGGCGCGGCCGAACACGTAGCGCTCCTCTTCCGGCGCGTCGTCTCCCACGGTAGCCCCGGCGGTGGGCGCGAACAGGATGATCACCGACGGCACCCGGTCCTGGATGTAGGGCCACTCGTCAGAGCGCACCGCGGTATCCATCAGCACGTCATCGGTGTTGATCGGACGGGGGGCGTCGCCAAACGGCACGCGGATCGCCACGTCGGCCTCGAAAGTGTAATCCCCCTCCAGCCAGCGGAACAGGCTGTAGACGGTCTCCTTCATGTAATGCTCGACCAGCGGCTTCCAGGTTTCCGGCGGCACCCGCCCTTCTTCGGCCAGTACCTTGTCCAGCGGCTCCCCCTCCTCGGCGCGCATCTGCACGCGGGACAGGTGACCTTCGGACAGGGCCCCCTTGCGCAGCAACCACTTGCATACGCGGGGCGCCACCGGGCGCAGGGAGCTCTCCGCCCACACCACGTCACCGGCCCGGAACCATACCGTCACGGTTTCGTCCCGGGAATAGACCTCCAGCATGCCGTCCTTGCGCTGCATCTTGACGAGCTGCAGCACGTCGGTTGCCGTAAAGTCGAGCAGGGAACCGATCAGAGCCATCTGTTACTCCTCCGTAACCACCGTTATCGCCGTCAACCGGCGGCCCCGGATACCTCGGCCGCCGCCGCCGCCAACACGCGGCGTCCGCCACGGTTGCGTTCGTAACGGCGGGAAAGCATCCGCAGCGTCAGATAAGCCAAAAACAGGTAAACCGCCAACAATGCGGCGGCCGCCGCCCGAACCACCGGCCAGCCGCCCATGGACACCCCCAGCGCCCACTCCGGGATGGTGCCCAGCAGGGCAATCCACCACACGGTAAAGCCCACCACCATCAGGTGGAACCCGGCCACGTTGTAGCGCCCCTGGGTCAGTTCCCGCGCACCGGGGATAAAGGCCATCGCCACTTTGCCCACCCGGTTGGTGGTGCGGTTGAACTGGCCCTTGAGGGCGATAATATCGGCTTCATTGCCGGCGGTGCGGCCGAGCTTTTCGGCGCAGCCGCCGCACAGGTGCATGTCGTGACCGAACTTCACGCAGTCGTGACAGGTGGACACGCCGCACACGTCACAGTCGTACACCTCACGTCCGGCCAGCAGGCGCGGAACGAAGATGAACAACAGGATGGACAGCACCAGCAGCCCGGGGGCCAGCAGCGGGGTCACCGGCCCGAACAGGCCGTGCCACAGGGGGGTGATGAAGCGGTGCCAGCCCTGGGTTTCGGTGAGCAACAGCATGCGCGTCTCGTTGCCGGAGGTACCCAGCAGGTAGACGAAGCCGTCCCCCATTTTTTCCCCCTGGGCAGTGACCCGCACGAATCCTTCCGGATCCATGCCCTGCGCCCGGGCGATGGTGGCCCGCTGGGAGGCAAAATCAAAGCGTTGCGCCTGGGTCTTGGCCAGGTTGAACAGGGTTTCCACGGGGGCCAGCGGCTGCACCGCCACCTCGCCGAACATGCGCTCCGCCTCGCGCACTTTGCCCGCCTTGAACAGGGCCGTGGCGATGTTGTTGCCGATGCGCACCCGGTCGCCGCCGTGGCGTTGGGCCAGTTCGTACCAGGACACCGCATCCAGGTAGCGGCCCTCCCGCACCGCCTGGTTGCCCAGGGCGAACGGCACCAGCCAGTTGCGCACTTCGGTGCTGTCGCTCGGCTTTTTCGGCATCGCCAGGGGAGGCGGGAAGGCCCCCCCGGCGTTCTCGGCCAGCGCCGCGCCCACGTTGCCCTGACGGGGGGTGGATACGGCGAACAGGGGAGAAACCACAAACGGCCCGAGTAAAATCGCAATCAGCAGGGTGACCTGAACCTTGCGTTCGCGGGACGGGTCACCCAGCCAGGTGAACGCGGCCCAGCACAGCACGATCCACCCCAGCTTGAGTCCGGCGGCCACCGGCATGGCCAGTGCCGCCACACAGCCGCCCAGCAGCAGCCAGCTCGGCATGCGGAAGCGCGACAATTCGCGCCCCCGGTGCTCCACCATCTTGATGGTGCGCACGATGCCCGGAATCAGCAGGAACAACAGGGTCGACGCCGCGGCCAGCCACAGCACCACCACGCCGTAGGCGACCCAGGTGACACCCACCCAGTAGTGCTTCAGCCCCACCACGGCCCCCTTGAAAAACCACTCGAAGGCGGACGGATACTGGCTGCTTTTCCAGTGAACATTGGAGCGCACCAGATACCCTTCGGGGGCCTCCGGGGCCACCTGAATCGCCGCCTCGGCGAACCGGTCGGCGGCGGCAATGGCATGGTTGTCCAGTTCGTTCATGGCCCGCTGGGCCAGTACGGTGCCGGCGGCCTCGAGGTTGGAGATGCCCTCCGCATCGCGGGCGATCATCAGCTGCCGGAAGGCCTTTTCAAAGGCCTCCGGGTCTGCGCCTTTGACCAGGGTCGCGCGCACCTGGGTCCAGGCCGCCTCCACCTTGCGCTCCGCCGGTTCCGCCTTCTTGGCGGCCTTGGCCGCCTGGGCGGGAACCGCCAATGCCGCCAGCAGCATCACCATGGACATGATCCTGCCGAAGCTCTTGAATCGGCCCGGGAATCTGGTCATCACCTGCATCACCTATCTTCGCCGCTCCGCGATCAGCCGCCGCACGTTGTCGGTATGGCGCACCAGCACCACCACCGACAGGGCACAGGCGAACGGAAGGAACCAGCCCGATGGCCCCCACAGCCAGGCCACCACCGGCAGGGATCCAAATCCCGCCAGCGCGCCCACGGCCGACACCTTGCTCACCGCCACCGCCGTCACCCAGAGGGTGAAGGCTATCAGCGCGGTTGGAAAGTGCAGGGCCATCAGAACTCCAAATCCGGTCGCAACTCCCTTGCCGCCACGGAAGCGCAGGAACACGGGAAAAATGTGTCCCAGAACCGCCGCAGCAGCTGCCAGAAATGCGGTTTCGGAAGACTGACCCCAGCCCGCCGCCACCCATACTGGCGCAAATCCCTTCAGTACATCGAGCAGGAGCGTTACCGCGCCCGCCCCGCGCCCCAGTGTGCGATTGACGTTGGTGGCGCCGATATTGCCGCTGCCGCGGGATTGCAGATCCCGCACCCCCATGGCCCGGGCCACCAGCACGCCGAACGGTACCGCACCCGCCAGGTACGCCACCACCACCAGGGCGATGTCCAACAAACTCATCGGTCACCTCGCGGAAAATGTTGATGCCATTGTTGGGGAAATTGCCACGCACTCAGGCGCGGAACAGGAAGATCAGGCGCCCGTGTCACGGGTGGTGGAACCACTCAGGTAGGCGCTGCCGTAGCGTACGCCGGACACCACCGCCATGGCCATTGCGGCCCACAGCACGCCGGTGCCGATCAGGGTCACGTCGAACACCCACAACTGCCAGCCCAGCAGCAGCATGATGATCGCCGTGCATTGCAATACGGTTTTCCATTTGCCCCACCGGTCGGCGGGCATCACCACGCCCTCCGATGCGGCGATGGCGCGCAGGCCGGTCACCGCCATCTCGCGCCCCACGATGACGATCACGATCCACGCCGCCGCCAGATCCCTCTCCACCAGCATGATCAGGCCGGACAGAATCAGCAGCTTGTCGGCAATCGGATCCAGCAGCTTGCCCAGCGGGGTGACCAGACCGTGCTTGCGGGCGAGGTAGCCGTCCAGCAGGTCGGTCAGGGCCGCCACCAGAAACACCAGCGCGGCGTAGAAATCGATCCACGGGTCAGGCCTCTGGGCCAGCACCACGAATACCGGAATCAGCGCGATGCGCGCCAGGGTGATGATGTTGGGAATATGCGGGTTCACTGGTAGCGCGCCACGATGTCGTCCCACTTGCCCTGGGCCTTGAGGATCAGTTCACACACCTCGCGCACCGCGCCGCGCCCGCCGGGGGGGCCGGTCACGTGGTGGGCGCGGGCGTGGGCTTCCGGGGCGCCGTTGGGCACGCTCACCGCCAGCCCGGCGTGTTTGAGCAGGGCGATGTCGATCAGGTCGTCCCCCACGTAAGCCACCTGCTCCAGGGTCAGGCCCCGCTGTTCGGCGATTTCGCGGGCGGCGGGCAGCTTGGCGGTGCACCCCTGAACCAGAATTTCCAGCCCCAGTTCCCGCGCCCGGGTGGTCACCACGTTGGAATCCCGCCCGGTGATGATCCCGGCCGGAACCCCGGCCTTCTGCAACAGGGTCAGCGCCAGGCCGTCCATGATGTTGAAGCCCTTTCCCTCCACCCCGTTGTTGTCCAGAAAGATGGTACCGTCGGTGAGCACCCCGTCCACATCCAGCAGCAGCATGCGCACCTTGCGGGCGCGGGCCACGGTATCTTCGGAAAAACGGTGCAAGTCAGCCAAGTCCCAGCTTGAGCAGGTCGTGCAGATGCACGATCCCCACCATGCGTCCGTCGTCCACCACCACCAGACTGGTGATCTGATGGCGCTCCATCAACGTCACCGCTTCGGCGGCCAGGGCGTCGTGGGCGATACGCTTGCCCCCCGCGCTCATCACCTCGCCGGCGGTCTTGTCCAGAAACGAGGTACCGGACTCCAGCTGGCGGCGCAGGTCGCCATCGGACAGCACCCCCAGCAACTGCCCGTCCGCGTCCACCACGGTGGTGATGCCAAGGCGCTTCTTGGTGATCTCCATGATCGCGTCGCGCATGGGCGTGTCCGGTGACACCCGGGGGATGTCGGCACCGGTATGCATGCCGTCGCTCACCCGCATCAACAGGCGCCGCCCCAGGGACCCGCCCGGATGGGACAGGGCGAAATCCTCCTCGCCGAACCCCTTGGCCTCCAGCAGGGCCACGGCCAGGGCATCGCCCATGGCCAGCGCGGCGGTGGTGCTGGCGGTGGGGGCCAGATTCAGGGGACACGCCTCCTGGGCCACCCCCACGTTGAGCACCACGTCGGCCACCCGCCCCAGGGTGGAGTCGTTTTTGCCGGTGATGGCGATGATGGGCACCCCCAGCCGCTTCAGGGACGGCAGGATGGACAGCAACTCCGAGGTTTCGCCGCTGTTGGACAGGGCCACCACCAGATCGTCGCGCCCCACGATGCCCAGATCGCCGTGCAACCCTTCCGCCGGGTGCAGAAAGAACGCCGGGGTACCGGTACTGGCCATGGTGGCGGCGATTTTCTGGCCGATCAGACCACTCTTGCCCATGCCGGTAACCACCACCTTGCCGGTGATCTTCATGCACAGGTCCACGGCCTCGGAGAACTCCGCTCCCAGTTTCTTTCCCAGGTCCGCCACGGCCTGGGCCTCGATTTCAAATACCCGCTTGCCGCGGGCAATGGATTCGGTGTCGGTCACAACGGCTCCAGACCGGTAATGTACGGTTGAGCCGCGCGATGCACGGCCACCAGGGATTCCAGAAGTTTTTCGAAAGCGGCCAGCGGCACCTGATTGGGGCCGTCGGACTTGGCCACGGACGGGTCCGGGTGGACCTCCATGAACAGCCCGTCGCACCCCGCGGCCACCGCCGCGCGGGCCAGAAACGGCACGAAGCGCCGGTCGCCGCCGGAGGTGGTCCCCTGCCCGCCCGGCATCTGCACGCTGTGGGTGGCGTCGTACACCACCGGGTGGCCGGTGGCGCGCATCAGGGGGATGGCGCGCATGTCCGACACCAGATTTCCGTAGCCGAAGCTGGCCCCCCGGTCGGTGAGCAGCATGTTGCGGCAACCGGCCTCGGTCAGCTTGTTCACCACATTCGCCATGTCGCCCGGGGCCATGAACTGCCCCTTCTTCACGTTCACGCAGCGCCCGGTGCGGGCGGCGGCCACCAGCAGGTCGGTCTGGCGCGACAGGAAGGCCGGAATCTGCAGGATGTCCAGCACCTTGCCCGCCTGTGCGGCCTCCGCCTCCGTATGCACATCGGACAGCACCGGCACCCCCAGTTCGTCCCGCACCCGGCCCAGCATATCCAGCCCCGCCTCAATCCCCGGTCCCCGGTAGGAACTGATCGAGGTGCGGTTGGCCTTGTCGTAGGACGCCTTGAATACGAACGGCACCCCCAGCCGGGCGGTGATCGCCTTCAACTCGCGGGCGGTTTCGAACACCATTTTTTCGGATTCGATCACGCACGGACCGGCGATGAGGAACAGCGGTCCCCCGCCCAACTGCAAATTTCCCGCCTGGGCGGGGTGAATGGCGACGGTCATGCTTCTCCCTTTTTGCGGCGCAGGGCCGCTTCCACGAAACCGGTAAACACCGGGTGCGGGCTGGCCGGAGACGATTGAAATTCCGGATGGAACTGAACCGCCAGGAACCACGGATGGTCCGGCCGCTCCACGATTTCCACCAGGGTGTCGTCCGGCGACGTGCCGCTGATCCGGAGGCCCACCGCCTCCAGCCGCTCCCGATAGGCGTTGTTGAACTCCAGCCGGTGGCGGTGACGCTCGGACACGAAGGTGGTGCCGTAGGTCTTTTCCGCCAGGGAACCCGGCGCCAGACGGCAGTCATAGGCACCCAGGCGCATGGTGCCGCCCTTGTCGCCGGTTTCCGACTGTCCCTCCATGAAGTGGATCACCGGGTCCGGCGAGCCCGGCTCGAACTCGGCGCTGTGGGCCTTTTCGAGCCCCGCCAGATTGCGCGCGCTCTCGATCACCGCGCACTGCATGCCGAGGCAGATGCCGAAAAACGGCACGCCGTTCTCACGGGCGTAGCGAATCGCCTCGATCTTGCCGCTGATGCCCCGCTCGCCAAAGCCACCCGGCACCAGAATGCCGTCCGCCTCCGCCAGCCCGGCCTCCGCCCCGCCCGGCCCGGTCAGGTCTCCGGCGTCCACCCAGCTCAGATTGACCTGAATGCCGCCGGGGATGCCGCCGTGGGAGAGGGCCTCGCACAGGCTCTTGTAGGCCTCGCGCAGTTCCACGTACTTGCCCACCAGCGCGATGTTGACCGTCTCGGTGCGGTGGTTCATGGCCTCCACCACCTTGCGCCACGGCTCCAGGTCCGGCTCATGGCACTTCAGCCCCAGACGCTTCACCAGAATGCTGTCCAGCCCCTCCTCGTGCAGGGCCAGCGGCACTTCATAGATGTTGCCCACGTCCAGCGCGGTGATCACCCCGTTGGGCTCCACGTTGCAGAACAGGGCGATTTTCTGCTTCATGGCCTCGGGCACCGGAATCTCGGCGCGGCACAGGAGCACGTCGGGCATGATGCCGATCTCGCGCAGCTTGGTCACCGAATGCTGGGTCGGCTTGGTCTTGATCTCCCCGGCCACCTTGATATAGGGCACCAGCGTCACATGGCAATAGGCCACGTTCTCGCGCCCCACTTCAAACGGGAACTGGCGGATGGCTTCCAGGAACGGCAGCGACTCAATGTCGCCCACGGTGCCGCCGATTTCGACGATGGCCACGTCCACGCCCCTGCCGTCGGGCCCCTTGGCGCCCTCGTGGATGCCGTTCTTGATCTCGTCGGTGATGTGCGGAATCACCTGCACCGTGCCCCCCAGGTAATCGCCGCGGCGCTCCTTGGTGATCACGCTATTGTAGATGCGCCCGGTGGTGTAGTTGGAATTCTTGCCCAGCCGCACCGTGGTGAAGCGCTCATAGTGGCCCAGATCCAGGTCGGTTTCCGCACCGTCGCGGGTGACGTACACCTCGCCATGCTGATAGGGGCTCATGGTGCCGGGGTCCACGTTGACGTAGGGGTCCAGCTTCTGGAAAGTGACCGACAGGCCCCGCGCCTCCATCAGGTTGCCGATGGACGCGGCGGCAATGCCCTTGCCCAGGGAGGAGAGCACCCCTCCGGTCACGAAAATGAATTTGGTCATCTGTTGCCCTGAATGGGGACCCGCCCGCCCACCCGGCGCGCATGGGACGCACAAGGGTTCGCGAACGTGTCCGGGGTTCCCGTCACGCTCATGCTTCCGCCGGTTGCGAGGCCATTTCCCGGGCGGCCTGTGCCAGGTCGTCCGGGGTATCGACCCGGTAGGCGGAGTGCTCCGTTGTCAGCACCCTGATCCTATAACCGGCTTGCAAGAATCTCAACTGTTCCAGCATCTCGATCTGCTCCAGCGGGCTCTCGGGCAGGGTTGGAAACGCCTCCAGCGCCGGACGCCGGAACACGTAAATACCGAAATGGCGGAAGAATTCGCCTTTCACAAAACCGCCCCGCTCCCGCCGGAAGGGAATTTCGGCGCGGGAGAAATACAGGGCGTTGCCGTGATGGTCGCACACCACCTTGACCACGTTCGGGTTGCCCAGATCCGCCGGATCGGTGATCGGGTGGCACACGGTGCCCACCTCCAGCGCCGGGTCGGCACGGAACGCCTCGATCAGCGGGGCCAGCATGGCCGGCTCCTGGAGCACCTCGTCACCCTGGATGTTCACGTAGACGTCGGCGGGAAACTTTTGCGCCAGTTCGGCCAGCCGGTCGGTGCCGGAGGCGTGGTCGGAACGGGTCATCACCGCCTCGCCGCCGAAGCCGGTCACCACGTCGGCAATGCGGTCATCGTCGGTGGCCACCACCACCCGGTCGATGCCGGGCACCCGCCGCGCCGCTTCGTAGGCGTGCTGGATGAGCGGTTTCCCCAGCAGGTCCGCCAGCGGCTTGCCGGGAAAGCGGGTGGACCCGTAGCGTGCGGGCAACGCCGCCACCACGCGGATGGGTTTATGGTTCCCCTCCCCTGCCACGCCGTTACCGGATCAGGTTCCCCAGCCGCCCGAAGCGCGGCCAGTTGTCCCCCCACGACCAGTAAATGATCACCGCCTTGCCATGAATCTGGCGCATCTCCACAAACCCCCAGAAACGGGAATCCAGGCTGTGATCCCGGTTGTCCCCCATCACGAAATAGCTGTCCGGCGGTACCGTGACCGGCGCCATGAAGTCCCGCGGCTGCAACTCCGCCGGAATGGTGCCCCGGTCCAGATGCTGCTCCTGCGGGACGGTGTAGGGATCGCCATTGATGTACACCTGCTTGTCCACCACCTCAATGGTGTCTCCCGGCAGGCCGATAATGCGCTTGATAAAATCCTTGGATTCGTCTTCCGGGTAGGCGAACACGATGATGTCGCCCCGCACCGGCTGGCGCAGGGGCAGAATCCGCTTGTCGGAGAAGGGCAGCCGGGTGCCGTAGAGGAACTTGTTGACCAGCAGGTGGTCGCCAATCTGAAGGGTTTCCAGCATGGAGCCAGAGGGGATTTTATAGGCTTGCACCACATAGGTGCGGATCACCAACGCCAGCACCACCGCGATGGCAATCGCCTCGGCATACTCCCGTACGCGGGAGTGGCGGTGAACCGGGGTCGCCAGATGATCGTCTTCCCGGGGGGTGGCCTCGTGGCGGGCGACATCCTTGTTGCCAAACGGCCAGCGCATCAGTCGTCCACCTTGAGTACCGCCAGAAACGCCGACTGGGGCACCTCCACGCTGCCAACCTGTTTCATGCGTTTCTTCCCCGCCTTCTGTTTTTCGAGCAATTTCCGTTTGCGCGAAATATCACCCCCGTAGCACTTGGCGGTCACGTTCTTGCGCAGCGCCTTGACGGTGGTGCGCGCCATGATCTTGTTGCCGATGGCCGCCTGGATAGCCACGTCGTACATCTGACGCGGGATCAGTTCCTTCATCTTCTCGGCGATGGCCCGGCCCCGGTGCTCCGCCTTGTCCCGATGCACGATGAACGACAGGGCATCCACCACCTCCCCGTTAAGGCGGATGTCCACCCGCGCCAGATGGGAATCCCGGTAACCGAGTGGTTCGTATTCAAAGGAGGCGTAGCCCCGGGTCACGCTCTTCAGGCGATCGAAAAAGTCGAGAATCACCTCGTTGAGGGGCAGATCGTAATTTACCTGCACCCGGTCCGCGGTCAGATAGGTGAGATCGGTCTGCATCCCCCGCCGTTCCTGGCACAGGGTCATGATGGCCCCCAGAAACTCCTCGGGGGTGATGATGCCGGCCTTGATGTACGGTTCCTCGAAACGCTCGATGTTGGTGGGCGGCGGCAGTTCCGCCGGGTTGTGTACCTCCACCACCTTGCCGTCGGTCTGGGTGACCCGGTAGACCACGGTGGGGGCGGTGGAGATCAGGTCCAGGTCATATTCGCGCTCCAGGCGCTCCTGAATGATCTCCATGTGCAGCAGCCCCAGAAACCCGCAGCGGAAGCCGAACCCGAGAGCCAGCGAGGTTTCCGGCTCAAACACGAAACTGGCGTCGTTGAGCTGCAACTTACCCAGGGCCTCACGCAGCTCCTCGAACTGGGCCGAGTCCACGCAATAGAGGCCGCAGAAGACCATGGGCCGCACCTGGCGGAAGCCGGGCAACGGGGCATCACACGGAGTGGCCCGGTCGGTCACGGTATCGCCCACGCGGGTATCGCCCACCTCGCGGATGGCGGCGGTGAAATACCCCACCTCGCCGGCGGACAGCCCCCCTTCCAGCGGGCGCATGGCGGGCAGAAACACACCCACCTCGGTGACCTCGAACTCCTTTTTGGTGTGCATCATGCGGATGCGCTGCCCCTGGGTGAGGTGGCCGTCCACAATGCGCACCAGCACCACCACGCCCCGGTAATTGTCGTACCAGGAATCGGTAATCAGCGCTTTCAGCGGCCCTTCCGGCTCCCCCGTGGGGGGCGGCACGTGGCGCACGATGGCCTCCAGCACCTCGTGGATGCCGATGCCCTCCTTGGCGCTGACCAGAATGGCCTCTTCGGCGGGCAGACCGATCATCTCCTCCACCTGCAACTGCACCGCCTCCGGGTCGGCGGACGGCAGATCGATCTTGTTCACCACCGGCACGATTTCCAGATCGTTTTCCACCGCCAGATAGACGTTGGCCAGGGTCTGCGCCTCCACCCCCTGGGTGGCGTCCACCACCAGCAAGGCGCCGTCACAGGCGGCCAGAGACCGGGAGACTTCGTAGGCAAAGTCCACATGACCGGGGGTGTCGATCATGTTCAGGATGTAGTCGTTGCCGTCGTCGGCCCGGTACAGCAGGCGTACCGCGTGGGCCTTGATGGTGATGCCGCGTTCGCGCTCCAGGTCCATGTCATCCAGAACCTGCTTCTGCATGTCGCGCGCGGTCACCGCCCCGGTCACCTCCAACAGGCGGTCCGCCAGGGTGGATTTTCCGTGGTCGATGTGGGCGATAATCGAAAAATTACGGATGTGCGACAGCACGGAGCGCTCCAGCGGGGAAATTCACGGGGGCCGCGAAAGCCCGGTAGTATACGTGCTTCGTCCCCCTACCGGCAAGCATGCCGGGAGGCGTCCGCGGTGAATGTTACGGAGCCAGCGGCAGGCCGGGCGACGGGGTCGATTCGCAGCCGCCTCCGGATACTGCAATCACCCGGTAAAGCACGGGCGCACCGCCCGGAACCGTGTCGTCCAGCCAGCGGGCCTCGCGGACGGGATCGCCGGTAAGGCGCTGAAAATCCGCCGCCGCGTCCGGGTTGTCACTGCGTTCCACGTGATACCCGGCCACTCCGGGAACCGGCTGCCATACCAGCAGCACACCACGCCGGCTGACGCGAGGTGCGCGCGGCTGATCCGGGGCTTGGGGAGCCGCCTGGTCGCCACCACTGGCGGCGCCAAGCGTCAGGGTCAGCACCCGCTCGCCACCCGCCGCGGAAGCCGGGAAGGAGTGGCTGCGCTGGGCCGTCATGTCGATCACGGCGGCGCCGTCGGTAAGGGTGACCGCACGGCCGGAACACACGCCACCGCTGTTCACCGGTGGCTCCCAGGACAGGGTGATGGTGCTCCCCTCCCGGATCGAAGCGCCCAGTCCGGTGGCCGGGGTGGCCACGTGCAGTTCCCAGTCACCCGCCGCGCCGCGCATATCCCGTTTCAGGTCGGAAATCGCCATGCCATTCTGATGGAACCATACCTGCAACGGACCGGCCAGAAGCGCGGGCACGTCCAGGCCCGGGTCATAGGCATCGGTGGCTTGCGGCGCAATACCGGCCGTCACCTGGGCGATCTGCGCGCCCGGCCCCCACGCGGCACGGGCGGTCAACGCCAGCGACATGCCCGCATCCTGCGCCAGCACCGCCGGAGCGGAAGCCAGCGCCAGGAGCAGCCCGGCCGTAACGGCCCGCCACCGGTAGGAGTCGCGGATCATGGCACCTCCACGCTGTAGGTGCCCACGGCGGTGGGCAGCAGCCGGATGAAGTAGGCCCGATGCGGCAACAGCAGGTCGCCGGACACCACTGGCTGGAATGTGGTAGCGCCGCCGCTGCCGGTGAGGAAGTAAAGCTCCGGCCCGATCAGCGATGCGGTAACCGCGTTGCCAAAGGTCCAGGTGGCGCCACCCGCCTCGCGGATCACCAGATCGGCCACCGCCACCGGCGTGTTGTGCGGGTTGGAAATCAGCGTCATGCCGTTGGCGGCCAGCGGCACCGGCGGGTACAGCCCCAGATCGGCGCCGACAATATCCAGCACCGACTGGGTTCCCGAGGCGGCTACAAAGATGCCGCGTCCCGGATTCAGGGTGGCCGTGGTGGCATCCAGCACCACAAAGTCGCCATCCGGGACCGCATCGCCGTTAATGTCGCTGCCGCCCGCGGGATCCCATCCCCAGGCCTTCACGGCAATGGTCTGACCACTGCCGCAGGGTCCTACCGGACCCGCGCCGGAAGAAGTGGCGCCACCGGAAACACAGCTTCCGACAATCGGCAGCAGGTTGGTGGCCACCACCGGGTTCGCCAGTTGTCCCGGCACCGAAACCGGGTTCAGGCCAAGACGCAGGGCCGTGTGGAAGCTCACCTCATTGGACGGGGCCGAAGCGCGTCCGGCGCCGTCATAGGCCATCAGTATCACGTACACCTGCGCGTTCTCCGGCAGACCCGTCACGGTGAATTCCTGGGTCAGGCCCTCGGCTCCGGGCAGTAACGGCACCCACACCTTGTGAATTTCGGCGGGTGCGGCCAGCGCGATGGGACGCACCGCCCACTGGAATTCGTAACGGGCCGCGCGGCCGCCCGCTGCCTGCGGCGCGCTCCACGTCAGACGAGCCTCTCCGGTGCGCACGGTTCCCGCCACCAGGGACAGGTCGTTTACCGCCGAAGGCCGGGTGCTGCCCACCACATCGTCCACCTGGGTGGTGAACTGCACTACCGCGTCGCCCGCGCGGAACAACTCCACCGGGCGGCGCTCCAGCACGCCGTTTACCCACTCCCAGCGTACCGGCACCAGTGCCGCATAGTGCACCGTGCCGCTGGCCAGGCCGCCCAGCAGGAAGGCCTGCCGGGTGCCCGCGGGCATCGGGGCCGGCACATAGGGAATGCGCACGGCGGCATCAAAGCTGGCCGCATCCACAATCGGGCTGGTGGAAACACGCAGGTCGTACGAGGTGGGGCCGCCGTCCGGCGCCGTCCACACCAGGGTCACGTTGGAACTGCTGATGGCGGTGGCGGCCAGATCGGTCACCACCCCCAACGGGGCCTGGGCGGTGGTAACGCTGACCACGTTGGACACCGGTGCATAGTGACCCGGATTTCCATCCACCCCCTTCACCGCAAAGTGATAGGTGGTGCCCGGCTCCAGGCCGGTAATGACGGTGCTGTTGGCCACGCCATAGGTTTCCCCGGCGGTCACCGCGGGGGCCACGAACTCGCTGCGGGCCACCTTGTCGAACGGAATTTCGAAATTGTCGGGGCCGCCCACCTCGGAGATCGGCAACGGCGCGATGCGCACGTCGTATCCGAATACCGGGCCGCCCGGAACGACGCTGCCGTCGTTGCCGACGCCGGTCCAGGTCAACCGCGCCTGGGTGCTCGGAACCGCCCCGGCGGTCGCCACCAGGTCGGTGATTCCACCCGGGGGATCCGTATCCCCGGAAGACAGGGTTACCGTCAGGGATGCCATGTTCGAACGGTTGCCCCACAGGCTGTGCGCTCCGGTGGCCGGATCGATCCGGTTGTCCCGGTCACCGGCCATCAGCGCCGCATGCCAGACGGGCTGCGCCGTCTCGTCCTGCACCGTGCGGGCAAAGTTGATGGTGGCGGTTTGCGCGGTGCCGAAACTTGCGGGCATGGGCACCGGCAGGATCTGCTCCGCCTGGTCAAAACAGATTTCATTGGCCGGATCGGCAACGGTGGCCACCGCGCAGTCAATGATCGTCTTGCTGGACCAACGCAGGTCATAGCCTCCCGCCAGCCCGGTGGAACCATCACCGCCCGGAGCGGTCCAGCCGACCACCACCCCGCCACCGGAACGGCCCATCTCGCTCAACGTGATATCCGACGGCGGAACCCGGTCGGCCCGCCACGCCACATCCAGGGCCTGGCCGAAATGCCGCGACGTGCTGTCACTCGCCCGGCTGCTGCCTCTCTCCGCCCAACGGTTTACCAGTTCGGACGGGGCAACCGCTTCCTGAGCCCCCCAACCGGTTCCATTCCACCACAGCTTGTAGGGGCTTAGATAACTGGTGTACTTGAGGTCCTGCGACCCAGTGCCGCCTTCCAGGACCAGCGCGAGCATCTCATCGGACCATGGATCGGCCTTGATTTCCACCGCCACCGGGATCGACATCAAACGGTTTTGGACGCCGGAAGTATAGTAAACCGTGCGGTAGAGGCGCGCGATATCCTGGGTGGAGGCGGACCAACTGTTGGTGGCCGGGGACCAGGTGCGCGAACGGACGCGATATCCACGGTCCGAGAACGGCCCGTGCACCTCCGTGTACAGGGCCACCAGATTCCCGCGGGTGTCCCACGCCAGGTCAAAATTACGCCCGGCCACCACCGAGGGGGCTTGGTCCAGGACGGTATACGAGACTCCGGACGGCGCCTCCCCCAACGTGGTCCTCGCCGCAAACACTTCAGGCGCACCCCAGGCGGCACCCCAGAAGTTGCTGACCAGCGCATGCTCGATAATGGTCGAACTGAATAAAGGCATGTCATAGGCAAACTGGGCCAGAATCGCCACCCGGTCCGTGTTGCGGTCCCCTTCCGCCTCGACAAATACCGGTCCGCTGCTGGAGAGTGCAGACGCACTGGCCGTGGGCGCGCTCCAGGTGAGCGTACCCGGATCCCAAGTCACTGCAAACAGGCTTCCGCTTCCCGATTCACCCCACACCACCACGGCCTTGCCGCTTTGTCCCTGCCAGGCGCCGTCAAATCCGGCCTTGCGGACACCCGCCTCGCCCCGCCCGGCGGAACTGCTGATCACGCCAGCGGAATACTGGCTCACAAAGGCGCCGGTCGCGCCATCCCAGACAACCGCATGCAACTGGGCCGCCGCATTCAGATAGACCACCAGGATCTGCCGGGTTCCGGAACGGGGAACCAGACGGACCCATTGCACGTCGGACAGGGAGGTGTTCATTGGCACAGTGCCCACCCGCACTTCCTGTGCGGGCGTCATGTCCGCGGCTCCCGCGCCGGTATTGTAAACCTGCGAATAATAGAGACGCCCGTCCACCCCCCCATACACCAGCAGGGCGCTGTGCGACGCGGGCACGGCCGGATCGACCCCCTGTTCGTATGCCAGATCGAAGGCCTGCGTGTAGTAGGAGGAGGTGGCCGGTACGGTTCCCAATTTCTCCCACGCAGTCCCGTCCGCCAGGGTGCGGTACAGGTCAACCGAGCGCAATCCAAGGGAGGAGCGTCTGGCCGCCTGGCCTACCGCCATCAGATACTGGCCCGGCGCGGCCGGGTTGGCGGCCATCACGTTCCACAGGTCGTTCACCGTGGTGGTGTGTGGCAGCGTGCTGGACGGGCCGGACAGCAACGGTGGCGCAAGCTCGGTGGTACCGGTCCAGTCGCGCACCTTCAGCCCGCTATCGACGATGGCCCCCAGATAGCTGACCTTGGCCCGCACCTGATCCTGCGCCACGGTAATGCCGAACGGCAGTCCCGCGCGTCCCCCGTCCGGGTTGACCACCTCAAGGGTGTAGGTTCCCGTTGCGGTGGCCAGGATATCCACATTAGCGCGCACCGTCGCACTGCTGACCCACACCACCTGATCGCCCGGCAACGCGGGCGCTGGTGGGCGTGGTTGCAGGTCACGCGGCATGATCCCGGCCGCCGGGCCACCCCCGGTGGCGGTAGCGACAATCGCGGCTTGAGGCATGAAGCCGGCGCCATCAATGCGGATGGAAAGATCCGTGGCGGCCGGTCGACCGACCGCCGGAGAGAGCAGCGACACCACCGGCGCCGGGTTCACCTGCAGCATGCCGGAGCGCAGGTCACTCAACCCCGCGGGGGAAGTCACCCGCACCGATACGGCGCCCGGCATCGTGGTGGAAGCCAGGGTGAGATCGAATGTAGCGCTCTTGCCGCCGGGATCCACCAGCGGAGCGGTAAATGAAATCCCGCTCCAGGGAGCGCCCGCGCCATCCTCGAAGGAGAGGGTGAAATCCGCCGGGTCAAACCCGCTTCCGGTCAGGGTGACACCGGTGATGACCCGGGCATTGGACGCGTCGAGCCCCAGTTGCGCGCCTTCGGCGAAGGAGGCCGAGGCGGGCACCTGGAGGCTGCCGATGGTCGGGCCGGTGGCGGTGGCCACCAGCAGGAAGTCACGCACCTCCACCATTGCACCATCACCGTTTTGCACCCGAATGGAACGCATTCCGGATGGGGCGCCGCCGGTGACGCTCAGGGACAGGTCCAGATCGGTGGCGGTGGCGGAACCCAGCACGGTGCCGGAGATTTCCGGGTCCACCGTGCCATCCGGCAACAGGAACTGAACGCCGGGCTGCGGCACGGTGGTGAAACCGGAACCGGTAATGGTAACCGCCGCCCCGGTCGTCCCCTGGACAATATCCGAGGCGTCCGCTCGGGTGGTGGTGTCCACGATGCCGGTGACGGTGAATCCGCTCAACACCTGAACCGCGCTGCTCCGGGTAAAGCGTCCGCCATCGGGGTTTTCCAGGGTCAGCGCATAACTGCCCACCGAGGCCAGCGGTTCCACCTTCACCGCCACATGGGCCTCACTGGTGTTGGCCGTGTGCACGCCAACCACATCCACCTGGGTGGACAGGGTGCTGAAGTTGCAGGAATCCCCGATGCACACCCGGGGGGTTCCCTGGATGTTGGACCCACGCACCACCAGGCTGTTGTGGTCGCCGGTCACATCCACATAGGTGTGTCCCCGGGTCAGCACGCTCGGGGTGACACTGACCACGCCGGGGGCGGGATTGACCGTGAACGGGTGGCTGGCGCTGGAACCATTGGAGTTGTAAATGGTGACCGTGCCCGTACCGGGCTCCGCCCCTGCGTCCACCCGGACGGGAACCGTAAAGCTGGTAAAGCGCACGCCACCGGACCACACCTCGCGCACGTAAACGGTCAGTTCCTTGTCGATTACCAGTTCTTTCTGGGTATATGTCTTGCTCGGGTCGTAGTCACTCTGGGTTTTGGTGGTCAACAGGTGAATCCCGGAATTGCTGAACCGGATGCGGCTCAGATCGATGCCGGAAAATTCCGTTCCGGAAATCGTCACACTGGCCCGGCGGGCCCCGGCGCCAACCGCCGGAAGCCCAGTGCTGTTGACCGTCACGGAGGTGACTCTCAGAATCCGGGGCGCCACGATGTTCAGGATCGCGGGTGCGGTAAAGCTAACTCCGTTTGGATTACTGACGGTAATGTCGCGCGGGATCCGGTCCGCCGTATCGGTTGCGGTCACCTGCACCCGCAGGGTCTCCGGGGTCAGGCGCTGTACCGCCCACACGGTGATATCGGCGGTCCCGCCTGCGGGAATATTCGGATCGTTGATGGCCACCGTGGCCTGCGGATGGAAACCGGTCCCGGTTACCGTAAGCCACACCGTTTCGCCCTGCCCCAGGGCGGGAGGGGAGACGCCAGTGATGGTCGGAGCCGGATTCAGCACCAACGGCGTCAGCAGGCCGAACCCGCCGTCCGGATTGGTCACGCGCACGGTCACGGGGGTTTCCGCCTTTATCTCCGGCACCGTCACCTGGGCGGAAACCGAGCCCCCCGGCGCGGTGGTGGCGCCCACGATCGCGGGCAGCCCGTCACCGGACGCATCGTCGAAGGCCACCACCGCGCCGGGCTGGATGTACAGACCGGAAACGGTCATCTGGAAGGTTCCCTGGCCCGATGCGGGCGATACCACCGACAGGGATGGGCGCGGATTGAGGGTCAGGCCGCCAAACAGGGTGCTGCCCGCCGCAGCGGCATTGGACACGCTCACGTCCACCGCCAGCGGCGCGCTCAGGGTCAGATCATTACTGGTGACGGTGACCGCCAGCGACTGCCTGCCGTCCGGCTGGGTGTTGCACTGGGCGGGAATTTCCAGACACCCTCCCGCCACCGGCGCGAGGGTCACGTCCGGACCCAGAGAGGTGGCAATGGACGCCACGGTACCCACGCCACCGGTGGAAAAGTCATAGCCGATCAGCGTGACCGGAACTCCGGATGCCGCCTCTCCGGCCACACCCGGCAGCATGCCGGTCAGCACCGGTGCGCTGCCGTCCGCGCTGCGCACGATCACGCCACTGGTCATCAATGCGGTGGTGCCTCCGGCCAGTTGCAACTCCAGATCGTATGCGCCAACCGGCGCATCGGCGGCCACGGTAAGGGCCGGGAGGACCAACTGCGAAAATCCGGACGCAGGTTCATCGATGGTGGCGGAAACGCACGCCACGGTACCGCCGGCACACATGGGCTCGACGCCGTTCTGCAGGAACCGCAGGACCGCGCCCACCGGCTCCAGATAGGTTCCGCCCACCGTGACCGGCACCACCTGACCATGGAACAACAGGGATGGACTGACCGACAGCATGCGTGCGACGGCGCCGATTTCCAGCGCGTCGAATCCGATGGCAAAGCCGTTGGTCTCCGGGGAAGGGCCACCCCGGGTCACCAACACGTCCCGTGTTCCAATCGGCGCATCCACGGCCACCGCGACCGGCACCGAGAAATCGACTCCGGCGGTGGCCAGAGCACCCCCGGTCACGCCCTGTCCGAACACGCGCAGATCGTCACCCGCTACAAGATTGTTGCCGGTAACCGTCACGCTTCCCACCGCGCCCTGTCCAAGCAACGGGGGGGTAATCGAGAGAATTTCCGGCATCGCCATGTTCAGGCAGGTCCCCGCCTGGCCGTCGTAGGCCGGATTGGTGATGCCGCCGCCCTGCTGGCCGCCGGAACAGGTGAGGGTGCCGCCGAACAGGGGGCCGGTGCGGGACAGCACGGCCACCCGGCCGCCGCCACCGCCGGTTCCCATGCCCGGGTCGAGACTGGTCCCGAGGGGTGACCCGGAGCCACCCTGGGCGGAAACCGCGCCGGTACCGGCAACGGCGTTGCCCAGGATCAGAAGCGAGCCGCCGGAACCGCCACCCGCCCCCTTGGCCCAGTCACTTCCGGGCTTGGTTCCCCCGGCTTCCCCTTCCCACATCTTCAGGCCATCGGTCCCGTCCGCGGCCACGGTGCCGTTGAGGGTCACCGTTCCGGCCACGTCCAGCACCACCGCCCCACCGCCATTGCCACCCGGCCGCCACCAATGCCCATTGGAATAGACATAGCCACTACCGCCACCGCTGCCGGGTCCAAACGGGAAACTCAAACAGTTCGGGCGTACACATACGCCGTCCAGGTCGTAGGTCGCCCCGCCGGATCCGGCATTCTGACCGTCCCCCCCGCGGCCGCCAAAACCTCCACCTTTGCCCGAGTCGAATGTGGTGTTGGAACGGGCGGAGGGTGGACCACCCCCAGGCCCTTCTCCAGGAGCCCCGAGGCGCCCACCCGGATACCCGGTGCCGGTGGCGTCCACCTTGCCGGTCGCCTCGATCGTCATGTTGCCCCCCACCGCGAGGCGCGCAAAGCGGGATTCGGGATCCACCGACAGGGTGCCGCCCGCCTGAACCAGCACGTTGCCCGCCACGGTTACGGTAATGTCACCCACCAGGGCCAGGGTGGCCCCGGAGCCCACGGTAATCGATGCGCAGGAATTGGGGGTGCTGGCATTCAACTCCACGCGCACTCCGGCGCCAATGGCATCACAGTTACTCAGCGCACCCAGGGTGACGGTCAGTGCCGGCGCTGCAATCCGTCCATCCGGGTTGACTACCGTGACGGTGGCGTCGGCGGGTCCCGGCAGGTTCAACACCAGATCGATACGGGTCTGGGACACGTAGGTCTGGGTAGCCAGTTGCCCACCCCCTCCGACCAGCACCGTGGCCAACGGGTCAAACCCGATACCCGACAGGGTGAACCGCTTTCCAAGCTCCCCGAGAGTACCATTACCAGGCGTGATGGCCGTGACCACCGGAACCGCACGCACCACCAGCGCATTGCCAAATACCGTCCGTCCCCCCCGGGAATCGGTCAGGATGAGATCACGCGGTGCATCAAAGGGTGCATCCGGATCGATCACCGCATCAAACTGGATCTGGGTATCCGATACCACCACCGCGCCGGACACCGCGACCCCGGTACCGCTGAAGCCAATGCCGGTTCCCGGGTCCACCAGGGAAAATCCGGAACCGGTGACCGTGACCGGAACGGTCGTCCCCTGGTCACTGGTCCCCGGCGTGAACGTCGTGATGCCGGGCGAGGCGGTCACCTCAAAGGTTCCGGGCGCGGAGACCACTGCAGTACCGCCGTCCGGGTTGGTCACGGTTACCGAACGGGGCCCCGGTGCGGCGTTGGAGGCCACGGAAAGCTCGACCTGGACCTGGGAACTGTTCTGCCAGACCACCGACAACACCTGCACCGCCGCCCCGAAATCAAACGACACCCCCGGTTGCAGGTTGGAACCGGTCACGGTAACCGTGCGGGACACTGCCCCCACACCGGCAGTGTTTGGAACCACAGTCGACAGACCGACGCGGCGTTCCACAACCACCATCCCGGTGCCAACCCCGGTACTGCTGTCCGGGTTCACCACCCGCACATTGGACGGTCCGGGGGGCGCGTCGCCGGCCACCGATACGGTCATGGTCAATAACTGGTCACCACCCGGAAGTGCCGGGGGCGTCAGTACCGGGGGAGTGGTGATGCGGATGCCACCGTTGTCGAACACGACCTGCGAGCCGGTGCCGAAGCCGGTTCCGGCAATCACCACCTGTACCCCCGCGGATTCCTGCGGGATGCACCCGGGCGCGGTGGAAAGCGTACAGGTCGAACTGGTGGTCACCCCGCCGATATTTGGAGCCGGCAGCACATTCAGGGCATTGGTCAGGGTCGCGGGCATGGCGCCGGGGACACCCACCTGATTCGGGTTGGTCACCTGAAGGCTCTGGAACCCGGGAGCCAGATCGCCAATGTCCACCGTGACCTCCAGCAGCGTGGCATTGCGGTAGGCCACGTCCACCACCTGGATCAACGGATTGCTGAAAGAGACGATCGGCGGGTTCAGGAATCCGGTGCCCTCCACCCGGAGCAACTGGCCGGTGGAGCGGGCGCCGATGGCGGCCGGAGAACTGGGCGGAACCGATGGCAGGGCTCCGTCATAAATGGTCGCGGAGATGGACGGGTCCGGCGGTGCCACCCGGTCGAAAGCCAATGCCAGCGGGGTGCCGGAAACCGGCAGTCTGCCCGGCAGACCAAGCGCGCTCCATGCCGCACCGTTCCATGCGTAGTAGGTAAGTCTCGAGGACCGGCCGGCATCGCCATTCCAGTCCACCACCCCGGCCAGTAACGTGGTGCTGGCCGGGTCGGAATCGAGCACAATCAGACGCGGGTCGGGCAACGGGGATGGAGGCGTCACGCCCAAATCCGGAGCGGGCAGTGGCACGGTGCTGGACCAACCGACCGACGCACTCCACCGGCTTGCGCGCGGGGCGTACGCTCCGGATACACCGAATACCAGCAATGCCTCTTCCTGCACGTGGGACCAGGCCACGTCAAACGCCTCGCCCCCCGCCCGCATGGTGGCACCGGAACCCAACACCGGCGTCGCCAGTTCCGGTCCCGTGGTGCCCCAGGCATCTCCGGACCAGACCTGGCCATACAATTCCCCCACGCTGGTGGTGCTGACCAGGGCCACCCGTGCGGAACGCCGGGAAGGGGCCAGACGCACGCGGTTGATCACCGCGGCCGGATCTCCGGATGCGTTCTGGGCGGGTTTGCCGGCCCAGGAAGGAGGGGTCGCCCCCACCGGATATGGGGTCCACACCGCCGCCTGCGGCGCAATCAGACCGGCCGCACCCCACGCCACCATCGCCTGTTCCGAGGTGATGCCGAACCAGGTGGCATCGAATGCCTCCGTGGACACTCCATAAATGCCCGCGGGGCGGAGAATCGTTTCCGCACCAAAGGCGGTGCCGTTCCATTCGGCGGCGCACAGGGCGCCGTCCTGGCGCACAAACGCCAGCACCGCCTTGGTTCCGGCACGGTTGGGGGCCAGCCGCACCCGGGTGACCGGATTGGCCACATCATTGGCACACCCGGCAATGCCGGGCGCATAAACGGTATCGAGATCGCTGCCGTCAAACACGGTACGGTAGCGGAGGGTGCCGTCGGCAAGGCCGTACACCGACAGGAAGCTTGCGGATCCATTCAGGGCCACCACATCCACCGCACGGCCACCGGCGGCAAGGAGTGCCGGCGTCGTGGAGCCGGCGGTCCAGGACTCCGCCGCGCGATCGCGGACACCTCCGGTGATCACTGGCATCCGGGTACGGAACAACAACCCGTCCGCCTGATCCACCACGGCAGCCAGCATCTGTCCGCCGGTAAGAATGTCGGAGTGAACGGCTGCGCCCGGTTGTGCCAGGGGAGTACCGACGACGCCCTCGCTGCTCCAACCGAAACCGTTCCAGTAACGGGTTTTCGGCTGGCTGGTACCGTCCATCAGCACCAGATCGGCACTGTTGGTTCCCGCCGGGGGGGGCAACACCCGCAGCCGCGTCCGGTTGGACAGGGTGCCACCGGGATCACGGTCAAACACCGTCAGGTCGCGGCACGGCTCGCCCGCCACTGCCGAAAGGCAGGTTTCGGTCAGGTTCACTTCCGATTCCACCGGCACGGAAACCCAGGCGGTCATCTGATTGAAGGAATCAAAACGGGTACGGGCGGTCACCCCGGTCCCCCCCACCTGAACGGTGGAGGCCAGGATGAACCCGTGACCTTGCACCCGCACCGGAGTGTCGGTTTGTCCGGCAAACACCAGATCGGGGGCAATGCCGGTAATCACCGGACGGGACTCGACAACCAGCGTGCCCGCCACTTGGGTGGAGCCGCCGTCCGGATTGACCACGTTGAACAGCGCCGCACCGGCGGGGGCGTTCTCCGCCACGAACACCGGCACGGTAATGGTGCCCGCCCCGGGATCCACTGCCGCGGGACCGGTTGGCACCACCGCCGTGGTAACAAAATTCAGCACCGCCCCGGCCTGCAGGTTGGAAACCGACACCCCCAGGGTGTAACTAAACCCCCGTGGCGCCGCCGCGCCCAACACGCCGTCCACACTCACCCCGGTAACCACCGGTGCGGGCACCACGGTGAACAGGTTCGCGGGCACCGAGGCCGAAAAATCAGCGTTGACCACCTGTACCGGCTTGGGACCGGCAACCGCCGAAAAACCCACCTGAACAAAGGCATCGATCCGGTCCGGAGGATACACGGTGGTGTTGGTGATGGTAATTCCGTTGAGAGGTGCCCCCGGCTGCGCGCCGTCGATTTTAAACACCGCACCGGCACGGACATCGGTACCGGTTACCGAAACCAGCATGGGTGCCCCGCCCTGACCGAGGCTGACCGGATTCATCGCGGTCGCGGTCGGGGCAATCCCCGGGGTGCCGACCTGACAGGTTCCGTCGCCACCGCTCTGAACCAGAGTGGAGCCGGTTCCCAGCCCGCGGGAACCACCCAGGCAACTCATATCGGACGTTGCCATTCCGCCCGGCGTGGAATACACCATCACCCGCCCGCCGGCGCCGCCACCACCATCAGAACATACTACGAGGCCATTACCATCACCCCCTTTTCCCCCCGTGGCCCGCAAGTGGATCACGCCGGGAATGGTGGTGGTCAGGGTGGAAGCGGAAACCACGATCGCACCGCCGGAGCCACCGCCGCCGCCACCGCCCAGGCTCTTGAATTTCGTAAAGGTTCCCCCACCCCACGTTTGCCCATCCGTACCGTTTGCGGTAACCATGCCGTCCAGCGTGAACGTACCGCCTACCACCAGACGGATGCTTCCACCCCCGGTACCTCCGGCCATCGACAACGTTCCGGAATCGTTTAGCCCGGTGCCACCCGAACTGCCAGGGAACAGTGGCGCCAGTGCGTTGCCGTAGGCGATGCCACCCGGCATCCCCCATGCCAGTCCGGTATCCGCCTGCCCGCCCGCGCCGCCGTGGCCGGCGCCGGAGCCGGCACAGTTGTTACCCCAGGTCATGCTCCCCGCATTGCGCCCGGCACCGCCGCTGCCTGGGGGCTGGGAAAGGGCCGCCTGCCCGTCCAGATCGATGCGCGCGCTGGAGGCAACGGTCAGGTTACCCGCAATATCGAAAAGAGAAAAATCGGTGACATTGGTCACCTTGAGGATCGCGCTGGCCTGCACATTCATGTTGCCGGCCACCGTAACGCTGCCACCGTTGTTCACGATCGCCGCGACGGTAAATGCCCCGCCATCCGGGTCCGCCGGGTCCCCCGCCGCGGACCAGACGGTCAGATCACCGCCGCAATTGTACCCCTCCAGGGCAGCCGCAACCGGCGCCGGTACCTGGGGAACCCCCCCAACCAGACACGATACGGCAGCGCGCGACTCCACCACGCCACCCAGCAGCGGCAGCAGAAAAGCCACGAGAATCAGTATGGGTCCGAATCGTTTCGTCATGTTGGTTCCGGCAGGGGGCATCACGCGCTACCTCCCCACGTTATACACGGCCCCCCGGAAAACATATGCAGAGATCTTGCCGCATTCTCATACTTTTTTCCAGAAAGGGTCAAACACTTTATGTTTCCAACAGTTGCAATGAAGCCTCCAGCCCGGGGAAGCGGACTCCGCCCCCTCCGGAAGGCCTCGGCGGGTGCCGGAAAGAAATCCTTTTCCCACTTGCGGCTCACGGATGCCGAGATTTTGCGCAACGAAAACCAAACGCGGGCGCTCCCAGTTCCGCCAGGGAGGCATACCGGTTGGCGGAACGCAGGAACATCTCCGGCGCCCCCCAGGAACCGCCCTTCATCACCTTGTACCGCTCGCCGAACGCCTGCCGCTCCAGTTCCGAGCCGGGATGCGCCTGATACCAGGAATCGGTCCACTCGATCACGTTGCCCGCCATGTCCAGCACGCCGTAGGGGCTGGCGTTGTCCGGATGGCTTCCCACCGGGTCGGGCAGGCGTCCGTGCACCAGTGACACCACCCGGCTCAAGTCCAGTTCGTTGCCCCAGGGGTAGATCCGGCCATCCGTGCCGCGCGCGGCCTTTTCCCACTCCGCCTCGCTGGGCAAGCGCTTGCCCCTCCAGGCACAATAATCGCGGGCGTCGAACCAGTTGACGGCCAGTGCGGGCAGGTTGTCTTCCGGCAGTTTCCCCTGCCAGGCCCAGGCCGGAAACGGCGCGTGGCCGGTGGCCTTCACAAACGTCCGGTATTCGCCCACCGACACCTCGGTGCGGTCGATCCAGAACGACTCCACCCATACCCGGTGCCGGGGCAGCGAGTCGATGCCCACCTCGACCCCCACCTGCCCGTCCTCCGCATTCTGGCCCATGATGAACGGCCCGCCCGGAATGTAAACCATTCCCTGCGCCGCCTCCTGCTGCACCGGGGGCGAGGATACACAGCCCGCCAGCAACAGGGCGCCGAGCCACCCGTATCGTATGCGGGCGCGCATCAGTCACCTGCCCCATCCCCATCGACGGAAAGCGCGCACCGAAACCCCATGGAGCGGTGTTTCTTGTCCGGAGGCGATGCCATGGTACGATTGGTCACCCGCGCATACACCTCGCCCGGAAGCATCCAGCTACCCCCCCGCGAGCCCCGCAGGGTCTCGCCGAACGAGGCCCGTTCCAGATCGGAACCGGGGTAGCCCCGGTACCAGTCCTCGACCCATTCGGCCACATTGCCGCACATGTCCATCACCCCATAGGGGCTCATATCCCCGTCCAGGGTGCCCACCGGGACCGTCCATCCGAACTCCGCGTCGCGGGTGTTGCAGCGGTCGGTGGAAAATTCATTTCCCCACGGATAACGGCGGCCATCCGTCCCGCGCGCGGCCTTTTCCCATTCCGCCTCGCTGGGCAGGCGTTTTCCCGCCCAGGCGCAGTAGTTGCGGGCATCGGTCCAGTCCACATAAACCACCGGGTGGTTGTCCAGTCCGGCGGGGAATTCCCCCTCCTTCCAGGCGAAATACCCGGCAAAACGGGGGTCCGCCGGAGCCTCGCGCCCGGTGGCGGCGACGAACTCCCGGTAGGCGGCGTTGGTGACCTCGGTGCGGTCGATCCAATAGGCCGGCAGGGTGCGCGTGTGCCTCGGCACCGAATCCACGGCCACCTCAATCCCCACCCGCCCGTCACTGGCGTCGGCCCCCATGGTGAAGGCCCCGGCGGGAATGCGCACCATGCCCTCGGGGGCCTCACCGGCCACCCCGATTCCAGCAACCAATGTAAGCATCAGTGCCAGAGCGACTCCCCCCTTATCCAGCAGTTTGTCCACCGGAGCACCAGGTAACGTTTCCGGCACTGGACGTGGTGGCGGAACCGGGGGACTGATAGCTGCAGAAATCCATCACCTCGCCGTGACAGCGCAGGGCGCAACGGAAGCGGTCGCCTTCGAATTTCCACACCGGCTTGGCCGCCACGGTGCCCTCCGCCTGGGGACCGAAGTTGATCAGGTGGGTGTTGACCACCCCGTCCAGCGCCCCGTCCACGTCGTCCGGGGGCAGCAGGCCGCCGTTGCCATCGCCATAAATGGTGTTGGTGGCCTCCACATTGGAGTGCACGTTGTAGTGGCACTCGTGGCAGTAGGCGCCGGTCCACTCCAGGTGATACATGTGCAGGTTGCCGTTCCACCAGTTGGCTCCACCCTGGCCGGGCACTCCGTTGGGATAGGTGGGCGAACCGAAGAAACGGGTCCAACTGGTATCGGTGCGGGACGCCCCCGGCCAGTTGGGGTCGAAGGCGCGCCGGTCGTGGCA